>Ga0364893_10017_pt1 | contig 119663 bp, 103 predicted proteins | sample ExccelJu500001D3_FD_206943 | JGI IMG/M metagenome (GOLD analysis project Ga0364893, IMG submission 206943) | Enriched cells from Trout Bog Lake Hypolimnion, Wisconsin, USA - BchlTB.July16.5000.01.D3 | ecosystem: Environmental > Aquatic > Freshwater > Lake > Hypolimnion/Profundal zone | place...
CATACTCTTTACCCTCAGCACGCATTTTGCCGGCTTCCTTTGCGCCTGCTTCGCCTTTGTAGGTGATGAAGTCTTCAAACGCGATGGTTTGAGCGCGGATGAAACCGCGTTCGAAATCGGTGTGAATTACGCCAGCTGCTTGTGGTGCTGTGTCGCCGATGTGGATCGTCCAGGCGCGTACCTCTTTTACACCTGCAGTGAAGTAGGTTTGCAAACCCAGCAATTTGAACGCAGCGCGGATCAGACGATCCAGACCTGGTTCTTCCATGCCCATGTCTGCCAAGAAGTCAGTTTTGTCAGCGTCGTCCAGATCAGCGATTTCTGATTCAATCGCTGCGCAAATCGCCACGATAGGCGCGTTTTGTGCAGCAGCAAACGCGGTCAATTGATCCAGCAATGGGTTATTAGTAAAGCCAGAGTCAGAAACGTTAGCCACGTACATGGCTGGTTTTGCGGTGATCAGGCACAAAGGCTTGAGCAGCGCCATTTCTTCCGCATCCAGACCAAGCGCACGTACTGGTTTGGCGTCGTTCAGGGCTGGCATGATGCGTTCTAACAAGGCGACCAGTTTGGCTGCATCTTTATCACCAGAACGGGCTTTTTTGTTTTCGCGGTGGATGGCTTTTTCTACGCTACCCATGTCGGCCAAGGCCAATTCGGTTTGGATAACTTCGATGTCGTCCAATGGGCTGACTTTGCCAGCGACGTGGATCACGTTGTCATCTTCAAAACAACGCACCACGTTGACGATGGCATCAGTTTCACGGATGTGCGCGAGGAACTGGTTACCCAGACCTTCACCTTTGGAGGCACCAGCCACCAGACCGGCGATGTCGACGAATTCAACGATAGCGTTTTGAATACGTTCTGGCTTAACGATCTCAGACAATTGCTTGAGGCGTGGATCAGGCACTTCAACGATACCAACGTTAGGCTCAATCGTGCAGAAGGGGTAGTTTTCTGCCGGAATGCCCGCTTTAGTCAGTGCATTAAATAAAGTAGATTTGCCGACGTTAGGCAGGCCGACGATGCCGCATTTGAGACTCATAATATATCCTTGTGCGCCTTAGGGAGCACGATAAATGTGCCTGTCAGGCGCGAGGCAGACAGGCAAAAAAAGCCGATAAGATGGAATTAACCCGCTATTTTACCGGAATTGGCGGCCATTCTGACCCGCAGACTGCTGATTCGCTGTAAATAAGCCAGTAAGAGTCCGCCTGCCACGGTCAGGCCAAGTACCAAGCCTATCCAGAAACCTTGCGCTGCCATGGGTGTATCCGGGTGCCACGGCATCCAATCTGGAGCCAGGCCTAACACGCTGCCAATTGGTAAAGCAAAGCCATAAAACGCCATTAAATGGATTAACATTGGCGTTCTGGTGACTTTATAACCACGAATCGCGCAAGAAGTTGTGACTTGCGCCGCATCAGACAACTGGAAAATCGCCGCGAATAGCAAAAGATGGGCAGTCATTTTTTGTACATCCGGGTCGCTGGTGTAGGCCGCAGCGATCAGGTCTCTGAAGACCATGATAAAAGTGGCTGAAATTATCGCAAACGCCAGACCAATACCTACTCCGACCCAGGAGACAAAGCGTGCCCGTTGTGGATCACCTTCGCCCAGCGTCTGGCCGACACGCGTTGTCAATGCGATACCGATGCTTAACGGCACCATAAACACCAGCGAAGAAAAGTTCAGTGCAATCTGATTAGCTGACACCGGTATCACGCCAAAACGCGCGACCAGCAATCCTACTGCACCAAACGCGGAAACTTCTGCGAAGTACGTCACGCCGATCGGCAAGCCAAGTTTGAGCATGGAGCGAATTTCACTCCAGACCGGGCCTTCTGCATGGGTGAATGGGTAGGTCGCGCGGTACACATCGGCACGACGCATCCACAGCAGCATTGCCACCAGCATGAGCCACAAACCCAGGCCAGTCGCTACTGCACAGCCAGTCGCACCAAGCTGCGGCATGCCTAAATGGCCGTAAATAAAAATCCAGTTGATCACAATATTAAAACCCAGCCCGCCAAGCGCAATCATCATGACTGGCTTAGTCTCATTGAGGCTGGTGGTATAGCCATACAAGGCGCGGTACATGCCAAACGCGGGTAAGCCAAGACTGATGACATGCACGAATTGGGACGCTTTTTGATTGACGACCGGATCAATGTGCAGATGATCAAAAATCAGGGTTGCTGCATTCAGTAGCAGGCAGGCAATCATACCAACGCCACAACCCATCCACAATGATTGGCGTATGGTGTGCGGCATTTTATTGAGGTTATTGGCACCAACTTCATGTGCCACGACGGCATTGACGGCCATCATGATACCCATCACGGTCACCAGAATGATGGACCATAAAGAAGCACCTAGTGACACTGCGGCTAGCTCTTCCGCGCTCAAATGCCCCGTCATCGCCACATCAGAGACGCCCATGCCGACGGTAGCGAGTTGACCAATTAAAACAGGCCAGGCGATTTGCCACAGGGCGGCGGCTTCAGTGCGGATACGGGTTTTCATAGGAAATTAATACTTTTTTTCAGAACAGCGCGCTAGCTTAACCTATCGTCTCGCTAAAAAGGGGAAGTGTCACTGATAACACTTATCTGATTGCGCTGATGGCATGACAAATCAGCAAAAAAACAGAAAAGACGTCCTTGACATGCAGAAATTCTATCCTAAAGTGATATCACTTTGATTTCATTGTGAGATCTGATAGCAAAATAGCTTTGCGATCAAGGTGGTAAGCCCTTAGGTAAGAAGAGTAAGAAGAAAAATAAATTTCCCTGGAGTAATCATGAATAACGTGAATAAAAGCGCTGAACCAGCATCACATTCAGCAAACCCAGCAAGCACTCAAAGAATGCTGCTCAAAGAACGCAACCTGACATCCTGGAATGGCTACGTCATGTTTGCGATTGCTCTGGCCTTAATCGCTGGCGCAGCGTATCTGCTGTTTCAGCTCGCCAATCAAAATCAAGATCCACCTTTGTCATCTTTATTTTTGCGATTTGCGATGATCGCCGTCGGCGTATTTATTTTGAAAGGTTTTTACATGCTGCAACCGAATGAAGCAGCATTACTGACTTTGTTTGGTGGTTACATGGGCTCAGATCGCAGTGAAGGATTGCGTTGGGTGAATCCATTTTATGGAAAACGCAAAATCAGTTTGCGTGCACGCACCATGAATACTGCGCCCTTGAAAGTCAATGACAAACGCGGTAATCCAATTGAGATCGGTGCGGCGATTGTCTGGCGCGTGCAGGACACGGCTTTGGCGATTTATAACGTCGATGATTATGATCGCTTTGTGAATGTACAAGCAGAAGCTGCGATTCGTCATCTGGCATCGCAATATGCGTACGATGATGGTGAAGATTTAGCAGAGGGCGAAACCACGCTGCGCGCCGGTGTTGAGATTGTTGCTGGGGCATTACGCAACGAATTGCATCTGCGGTTTGCTGCTGCGGGGATTGAAGTTGAAGACGCAAAATTAACGCATCTTGCCTACGCCGCTGAAATTGCCCAGGTCATGCTCCGTCGTCAACAAGCCGAAGCGATTATCAGTGCTCGTAAAAAAATCGTACACGGTGCGGTCAGCATGGTGGAAGCGGCATTACAAGGTTTATCAGAACGCAAAATTGTCGAGCTCGATGATGAGCGTAAGGCAGCAATGGTCAGCAATTTATTGGTGGTCTTGTGCTCTGACAAAGAAACGCAACCTGTCGTGAATACGGGTACCTTGTATAACTAAAAATAAATTTTAAAAATTAAAAATTGGTGAATAAAATGTCCCATCCTGTCTATGAAGAAAAGCAGTATTTGAAGGTGCTTTGGATCACTGCGCCTTTGCTGGCAGTCTATTTTATATGGCAATTTACCAGAGGCGAGTTTTCTACTTTTGCTGGCGTGATGAATGGTAGTAGAAGTTGGTTCTTTCCAGCGTCTTTTATGTTAGTCATTGTTATCCAATTAAATTTCGGAATGATGAAGATTAACGTTGACGAAGAATATTTACGCTGGCAGTTCGGCTTGTTGACTCTGCCAACGTGGAAAGTCGCTTTGAATGACATTGCGGATATAGAAATCGTTGATCTACGTTGGTATGAAGGTTATGGCATCCGTCTGACGACCAGCGGTATGTTGTATCGTGCGTCAGGTTCTCAGGCACTACGTGTGGTTCGCAAAAATGGCAAAAGTTTTCGCCTGAGCAGCACTGATCCACAACGTCTGCTCAGTTATATTCAGCCGCGTCTCAACAAATAACGATGGCCAGTCCAGGTAAAAAATCGTTTGCATTGCGTATCGATCCTGCCCTGTGGGCAGAGATCGAGCGCCTTGCAGCGCAAGAGTTACGTAGCGCGAATGCACAAGTGGAATACATGTTGCGACAAGCTTTGCTCCAACGTGGTCGTCAGGTGCCGCCAGCATCAGAAGATCCAGATGAAGCGGCGCAATAATACAGAATTGATGCTGTATTAAAAGTTTAAAGCCTGCACTTTTTGCATATCTGGTTTCGTAATAAATGCGATCATCTCATCACGCATTCTGGCACTTTCTGCGATTGCTGTTCGCCACGCTGTTATTCTTTGCTGGTGGTTGGTCCCATAATAGAAAAAATCTTTACGGTCCGGTAATTTGCCGCGTGGCAGGCTGCGCAAGAAGTCTTTCGAAGGCGAAATCATGATCACATTATCAAGCCAGTGTCGATGTTGCCAAGTGTGCGCTCGTCGCCACGGCAACGACTTATCCAACCATCCAGGGACAATGTGATCCGTAAAGTGTGGATACAACACTAATTCGCTATTGCCGCGAGCATTTTTCTCCGGCAGACGCGAGTAAGGCAAGGCCAGATGGTAGTCAATGATGCCGCCATCCCAATACGTGCCTGGTGGTGTGTGTGGAATGTTGTTGACTGGTTCCATAATCAAAGGCAAAGTCCCCGACGCTAACAAAGCCGGTGCCAGATTATCGGCTGCCAGAGCACAGAACTGGGTCTCAAAGCTGTCAAATTTTGCTTTTAGCCAAAACAGTGGATCACGCGCATCACCAATGACCACTCTATCCAAATGCTTTGCTAAGCGTGAGCGCGAAGCCAGATTGGCAAACGTCGCAGCCACAAATCCCAGTTTAGCTTTGGCTTCAGAGTTGGGTGTATTTAAGGCACCACGTCCGCGATTTGTCATCAAATGCAGACGGTGCAACGGTTGCTGCACAATTTCGTTTTCATAACCGCCGATGAAGGCTTGCAACAAGCTCTGAATTTCTTTGGTGACGTCATTGGCACTTGGTTTTTCGGGATAACTTTGTTCGCAATACAAATCTGCTAATCGCTGAAAACCCGCAACCGGATCAGCGCAGCTCGCTGCCGCCATCCGCCACGAACCTATCGATGCACCGATCAGGCTACGTTCGCGCGGCGCAGCTGGCAACCATTCACCGAATAGCCACTGGTCTATCCCTTGCAAAATCAAACCTTTGGGGCCACCAGCGGCGGCGGGTATTACGGCCACATCTTGTGCCTGTAAACCGTGTTTTTCCAAGTGAGCAAACGCTGTTTTACCAGCATGGATTTGGATAGCTGAACTCATAGTGTGACATTCAATAACATTGAAGTGAAACAATGCCCATGTGCGATATTGCTATCAAACAAGGGCGTTCGCCCTAGGCATTACTTTGTTGTGTGCAATTGCATCATCGCTTCCGGAAATTTTCCTTCCGCCAGCAAAGGTAAAATATCCATGCTTTTAGCGATAGCTTCATCGATCAGGGGCTGTTCTTCTTTGCGTGGTCTGTGCAATACAAAATCGGCCACGCCTTGCTGCAAATTCAACGTGCGCGGATGACCGATGCCGATGCGTAAACGCCAGTAGTCTTGCGTCCCCAAAGCAGCAGTAATATCTTTCAAACCATTATGACCACCGGATGAGCCACCTTTTTTGAGCTTGGCAATGCCTGGCATGATGTCGAGTTCATCATGTACGACCAATACCTCATCCGGCGAGATCTTATAAAAGCGACACAGCGCCCCAACTGATTGCCCGGAACGATTCATGTACGTTTGCGGTTCTAACAACCAGACTTCGTTGCCAGCGATACGGGTTTTTCCAACGAGCGCATTAAAATTTTTATCGCGCTGCAAGCTGACCGGAAACTGGTCCACCAGCCAAAAACCCGCATTGTGGCGGGTTTGTTCATATTCAGGGCCAGGATTACCCAGCCCTACGATCAAACGAATAGACATGTTATTGAGAAATTTTTAAACTTACTTTGACAGTTTTAAGACTTGTGTTTTTTGAGCAGTGGCAACAAGTATTTACCTGTCACGCTATCGGCATTTGCAGCCACTTCTTCTGGCGTTCCGCTCGCGATAATCAAACCACCACCAGCACCACCTTCTGGCCCCAGATCAATCAGCCAATCAGCGGTTTTAATCACGTCCAGATTATGTTCAATAATCACCAGCGTATTGCCCTGATCGCGCAAACGATGGATCACTTTGAGTAGCAGGGCGATATCATGGAAATGCAAACCAGTGGTTGGCTCATCCAGAATATACAAAGTGCGGCCAGTGTCGCGCTTTGATAATTCGAGTGACAATTTCACACGCTGCGCTTCACCACCAGACAGCGTGGTCGCACTTTGACCAAGGCGGATATAACCCAGACCGACATCCAGCAGGGTGTGCAATTTACGCGCAATGATAGGGACTGGTTTAAAGAATTCATGCGCATCTTCTACGGTCATTTCTAGTATCTGATGGATGTTCTTGCCCTTGTACTGCACTTCCAATGTTTCGCGGTTATAGCGTTTGCCGTGGCAGACATCACAAGGTACATAGACGTCTGGTAAGAAGTGCATTTCGACTTTGATGACGCCATCACCCTGACAGGCTTCGCAACGACCACCCTTGACGTTGAAAGAAAAGCGTCCCGCACTGTAGCCACGTTCTTTCGCCATCGGCACAGTGGCAAATAAATCGCGTATCGGCGTGAACAGGCCTGTGTAAGTTGCCGGGTTAGAGCGTGGTGTACGACCAATCGGTGCCTGATCGACGGAGATCACTTTATCAAAATGCTCGAGACCACTGACGTGCTCGAACGCCGCCGGTTCCGCCTGTGAACCATACAAATGACGTGCCGCAACGTGGTACAGCGTGTCGTTGACCAGTGTTGATTTACCTGAACCAGAAACACCTGTCACGCAAGTCAACAAGCCAACTGGCAGGTGCATGGTGACGTTTTTCAGATTATTTCCACGCGCACCGGCGATCACTAATTGCTTATCGGGATTGCTGACGGTACGTTGTTTTGGTACGGCGATCTCTAATGCGCCACTCAGATATTGGGCGGTTAATGAACGTTCGCTTTTCATGATATCAGCGAGCGTACCCTGTGCTATGACTTCACCACCATGCACACCAGCACCTACACCCATATCCACCACAAAGTCAGCACAGCGGATAGCGTCTTCATCATGCTCGACCACCAGCACGCTGTTACCGATATCGCGCAAATGTTTGAGCGTGTCGATCAGGCGGTCATTATCGCGTTGATGCAAACCGATTGAGGGTTCATCCAACACGTACATCACACCAGTCAGGCCAGAACCAATTTGCGATGCCAATCTGATCCGTTGTGCTTCACCACCCGACAAGGTATCGGCGCTGCGATCGAGTGACAAATAATCGAGACCAACATTGTTCAGGAAAGTCAGACGGGAAGAAATTTCTTTGATAATACGGTCTGCGATATCACGCTTCGCGCCATGTAATTTCAGGTGTTCAAAGAAATCCAGTGTCTGGCGTAAAGGCATGGCGCTGATATCGTAAATCGCTTTTTCTTGTTTGCCTGTACCAACCTTGACGTAACGTGCTTCAATACGCAAACGCGCGCCATCGCAGGATGGGCATTGTTTTTCATTGATGAATTTAGCGAGTTCTTCTTTGACTGCCATCGAATCGGTTTCGCGATAACGGCGTTGCAAATTATTGACCACGCCTTCAAACGCATGTTCTTTGACGACCGCGCGGCCTTTTTCATTGATGTAAGTAAACGGAATTAATTGTTTGCCGGAACCATGCAAAATAATTTGCTGCGCGGTTTCAGGCAATTGTTCAAACGGCGTGTCGATATCAAAATCAAAAAACGCGGCCAGATTGGAGAGCATCTGGAAATAAAATTGATTCCGTCTATCCCAACCTTTTACCGCGCCGCTTGCCAGAGACAAGTTAGGAAACGCGACGATACGCTTAGGATCAAAAAACTCAATATGCCCCAGGCCATCACATTCCGGACACGCACCCATCGGGTTGTTGAAAGAGAACAAGCGTGGTTCTAATTCTTGCAAAGAATAGCCACAAGTAGGGCAGGCAAATTTGTTTGAAAACAATTGTTCGTGCTTGCTCTCCATGTCCACCACCAGGGCGCGACCATTGGCAATACGCAAACAGGTTTCAAATGACTCTGCCAGACGTTGTTTGATTTCTTCTTTGACCTTGACCCGATCAACGACGACGTCAATTGTGTGCTTTTCGGTTTTCTTTAATTTGGGTAAGTCATCGACTTCATAGATTTTGGCTTCATGCGTGCCACTTTGCACACGGAAGCGGATAAAACCTTGTGCCTGCATTTGTTCAAACAAATCGACATGCTCACCTTTGCGGTTGGCCACGACGGGTGCCAAGATCATCAGCTTAGTGTCTTCAGGCATCGCCAACACCGCATCGACCATTTGCGAGACGGATTGAGCCGCTAACGGGTTTTCTGGATGATCCGGGCAATAAGGCGTGCCGACGCGGGCGTACAACAGACGCAGGTAATCGTGGATCTCGGTCACGGTACCAACGGTGGAGCGCGGATTGTGCGAGGTCGCTTTTTGTTCGATGGAAATCGCTGGTGATAAGCCTTCTATCATGTCGACGTCAGGCTTTTCCATCAATTGTAAGAACTGACGTGCATAAGCAGACAGCGACTCGACATAGCGACGTTGCCCTTCTGCATACAGCGTGTCAAACGCCAGCGAGGATTTGCCAGAGCCCGATAAGCCAGTAATCACTACCAGTTTATTGCGCGGCAAATCGAGATTGATGTTTTTCAGGTTATGCGTTCGCGCTCCTCTGATCCTGATCAACTCGCGTTTCTGCATGAGTGCGATATCATCTGCACCGAACTCAATTTCAGCTGGTTTTGGCGCTGCTGTGGCTTTTACGGCTTTTGGTCGTGTCGTCATAGTATTTAAAACTGCAAGTGAACTGCGTTTGATCCGAATTTGGGCGGGGACAATCAACCTGCTACTATAACGGTTTTTTGAAAATTACCGCAGACTCCTCTGCGCTTTCAACAAATTAGCCTGTACCTACCGGTTTTAAATATGACTTTAGCAACAAATTTCAAAGGCGCCAGTGATACACGGCAAGATTTGGATGAAAAATCCGGCATGAGCCGTGCGGAAATTCGTTCCAGCTCTTCATTGGCTGCTATTTTTGCATTGCGCATGCTGGGTTTGTTCATGTTATCCCCTGTATTTGCTATTTATGCAAAAAACCTCAGCGGGGGCAATAATCCGCTCTTAGTCGGGCTGGCTTTGGGGATGTTTAGTCTGGTGCAAGCTTTTTTCCAAATTCCTTTGGGCATGGCATCTGACCGCCTGGGACGTAAGCCAGTGATTGTCGCGGGCATGCTGATGTTTGTGATCGGCGCCGTCATCTGCGCAGAATCGACGAGTCTGTTCGGCGTGATGCTCGGTCGTGGCATTCAAGGCCTGGGTGCGATCTCTGCTGCCATCACCGCTTTGATTGCAGACAGCACGCGGGAAGAGCACCGCACCAAGGCGATGGCGATGGTTGGTGGCTCTATCGGCATCAGTTTTGCGTTGGCGATGGTCATCGCTCCGGTATTGTTTGAAAGCGTTGGCATGCCGACGATGTTCGGCATGATGGCAGTGGCCGGCCTGGCGGCCATCGCAGTTGTATTGTGGGTCACCCCCAACGCGCCGCCCCTGCCAGTAGAACGTGTTCCATTTGCTGTCGTACTAAAAAATCGCGAACTGATGCGTCTGAACTTTGGCGTGTTTGTATTGCATTTTGCGCAAATGGCGATGTTTGTTGTCGTACCCGCAGCATTGGTACGGGTTGCAGAGATACCTCTGGCCAGTCACTGGAAAGTCTATTTACCAGTGATGCTGGTTTCTTTTGTCGCCATGTTGCCAGCAATTATTGTTGCGGAAAAGTATGCCAAAATGAAACAGGTGTTTCTCATTGCAATTAGCTTGCTGCTCGTCGTACAGCTTGGATTCTGGCAATGCATGGAACATCCGGTGGCGCTGATTGCATTATTGTTTGGCTTCTTTATCGCCTTCAATACGCTGGAAGCAAGCCAGCCATCCTTGGTTTCCCGCATTGCACCACCCGCTGCGAAGGGAGCGGCCCTGGGCGTTTATAACACCTTGCAGGCGCTGGGTATTGCCTGCGGTGCAGCCGCAGGCGGTGTGATGAGCAAGTTTGCCAGCGCCCCGACGATCTTCGCTTTGTGTGCTGGATTGACAGTTATCTGGCTTATAATCGCATTCAACATGCCGGAAATACCTCGCCGCTCGGCACCACAGAGCGCAAAGCAGGTCTAAAGCCGCACACTATTATTAAAAATTATCGGAATTAATCAGTAAAACAGGAGAAAACCATGGCATCCGTCAATAAAGTTATTATCGTTGGCAATTTGGGCCGCGATCCGGAAACACGTTATATGCCAAGTGGTGACGCAATGACCAGCATCACAGTAGCAACGACTGACAGCTGGAAAGACAAAGCATCTGGCGAGAAAAAAGAACAAACCGAATGGCACCGCATTACCTTCTTCGGCAAACTGGCAGAAATCGCCGGTCAGTATCTGAAAAAAGGTTCACAAGTCTACGTTGAAGGCAGCTTGCGTACACGTAAGTACACCGACAAAGACGGCGTAGAAAAATACGCGACCGATATCAAAGCCGACAGCATGCAAATGCTGGGCGGCCGTCCAGGCATGGGCGGCGGCGCGCAGATGGACGACAGCGGCTACGGCGGTGGTGCACCTGCCCCAGCCCCACGCCAGGCAGCGCCAGCACCACGCCAACAAGCGCCCGTGTCACGTCCGGCACCGAATTTCTCGGATATGGATGATGACATTCCGTTTTGACCGACATAAAACTTGTTTTGTCAAGTTAAAATCAATGTGTTCCTTTGTAATTCATTGATTTGAAAGAGAAAAGTGGTAAATACAAACCTTCAATCCCTGTAAAGGGATTGAAGGTTTTTTTTCGCTTTATCGATTTGTTGCGATAAATGTCCATATAAAATAAAATTTGTTAAGTTAAGAATTGATATAAATCTCGCGGTCAATTTGCAGAAGGCGGAGTATCCCACTGCTCTCAATTCGAGAGGGCTTTGAAGTTACGGCCGGAGCGAAGCGCAGGCCGTCCCCCAAGGTTTTCCACACTTTCCTATTTGCAAAAGTCTTTGGCTGTTCCATTTGTTGTTTGTACAATGATTCAAAAATGGAGAGTCGAATTTGAAAATCGAAATCATTTCACACCCTTCCGGTGAGCAGCTGCCGATGCTAGTAGATGGCAATGGATTACCAATTCCCTCTGACATGCTGAAGCGCGCGGTCTTAATGTGTTTGCTGATGTTCTTGGCTGGCCAGGCATCTCGCGCCCACGAGAGCGCGGTAAATTCAACGCAATCTGATCCTTGGACAGCCAGGTTAAAGGATTTGAGGGAAGCGGAGACGTCCGTAAAGGTCCTATCAGAAAAAAGGGACCGCAATGATAAAGGTAAGGAAGATATTTATGCTGGCTATCTGAATGCTCTCGGACAAAGCAGATCGTTTATCGGCGACGCATTTGGCGCAATGGATGCCTTCGGAGAATCGAACCGTATATATGAACGGACGAGTGTCGAAAAATACAAGGCACATCCAGACATTGATCCTTATCATGTGCGGCCAGGAGAACTTACATTTGAGGAAATAATTAGGACGAGTAGCGCGGAGAATGCAATTGCTGCTATCGTCCGCGCAGCCCAGAAAAGGCAGATCGTAATGCTAAACGAAGCGCATCATGTGCCAATGCATCGCGCTTTCGCCATGCAGCTAGCACGCGAGCTACGAAAAATCGGCTTCGAATATATGGCCTGTGAGGCATTCACGAACGATGGTAGCCAACCGCTCAAGAAGGGCTACGTTGACGAAAATTCAGGCTATTACACGAACGACACTGCATATGGGAATCTCTTAAGGGATGCAATTCGCTCCAAATGGAAATTCGTCAGCTACGAACCTCAAGATAAGCCTCGCGAATTCATGATGGCGAAGAACATCTTTGATCGTATTCTCAAAGATAACCCAAAAGCAAAAATCTTTATCTATGTAGGATACGGACACATCGCTAAATTGCCGGTGGCAACCGAACCAGGGGATAAATCGATGTTAGCTGCACAGCTGAAGAAGCTCTCCGGCATTGACCCACTAACTATCGACCAGACATCCATGTATCAACAATATGTTGATAAAAATGAATCCCGAATTTACGAGAATGCACTATCAAAGAATTTTGAAGATAGGCCCTATGTGCTGGTTGGAAAAAATAATCAATTCATTAGGCTGCCAAACGAAATGTTCACGCAGCCAGAAAAAGTTGATATCCAAGTTGTCTACCCGAAATATAAAATCGATCCCGCGACGGGACGTCCCGCTTGGATGAGTTCATTGGCGAACTTGACGCCTAGACCCGTTCCCAAAGAACTTATACCATCAAAGGGGCGTCGGCTAGTCTACGCTTACGGCGTAGATGATCCGATCGACTCGGTTCCTGTTGACGTCGTGCTGTTGGAATCTGGTAGACCAACCCCAATGTTGATGTTGCCTACGGGTACATTCCGATTCGAGACGGAAAACTAACCCTCCTTCAACCGAGCGAAACGAAGTCCGATTCGATGCCATTCTCTCTCGGCATAGTGATTGTAAGTGATTCAACAAACCCTAATATTTATTAGCTGAGGCCGATTGCAATGCCTGCGATTTCAGAAAAAAATGACGAAGAACGCCAGCAAGCCGTCGGTCAGCTTGGAAATGTAGTCTTGATTCAGCCACTGTCATATTACCTGCTTACGATTTCCAGCTTCAATTTTAACAAGGACAACTAAAACGTATGCAAACTAAACCAAAAAATGTTGGTCGGCAAAACGTTTACCCAAAGCGTCGGCGATTGATGGTAATTGCAGCATTGACCGGTGGTGCTGGATTGACTGGAATTTTTTCTAATAAATTATTTGGAATGAACTTTATTCTTAACGGATATTCACGTGATTTTAATTTTTCGTATTCATATACTGGCGTCTGGACACATGGAACAACGATAGCAAGAGCTACTGATGGCGGATATGTCATGACTGTTGATGGGGGAAGCACATCGAGTATTGTAAAAATTAATAATCAGGGTAAACAGCAGTGGGTTCGAACTTTAATTGGTAGTGACAAGGGATCTTCATATAGAGGTAAAGGGGTAACTGCCGCTAGAGACCGAGGATATTTGTTTATAGGAGAAACAAATTCGCATGATCTAATTGGAAAATCGTGGGATCAGGTTGAAGTGAAACGTACAACGCTATCCTATGAATTTACTCCAATAATGGGGTTGTTAACCAAAATTGATGCTGACGGTAATATTGTTTGGAAGAAAATTTATGGTAGAAGCGAAAGTCACAGTTTCAATTCCGCTCAATATGCATTGTCTGCAAATGATGGCGGATTTATCGTTTTTGGGATAAAAACAGTACAACTTCCAATCGCACCTTTGGAGGGTTCCTCCGACGCTATTGAATCTCCATGGATTTTTAAAGTAAACGCAAATGGCGATGTTCTGCATGAAATTTTTGTCCGTGAGGCTGGCGATGTTTTTGTTAAAAGGACAGGAGTGGAAGACGTCTACTCAAAGCCAGTAATCGATTCACAGGGCAATGTGTTCGTTGCGGTTGAGACCGAGGAAATAAAACTTACAACGGACCGTAGTGGGAAGAAAAAATTAAATCCTGATTGGCCTAGCGGTGTACAGCGTTATCTATTACTAAAATTAGACCAGGAAGGTAAAGAGCTTAGCCGCTATCTATTTAATTCGGAAACTGTTGGTATCCCAGTAATAGTGCCCGCCGACACAGGTATCGATATGTTTCGAATAAATAATCCGAATATATCTTCCGAAAAGCGTCGTGGTTTTGTTCATTTTCGTTTTAATTCTGAACTTAAACTTATTGCACAAAATTTTGTCGCGGACGAAAAATTCCGTACGGTGGCGGCGGTGCGTGGTGTGGGAGATAGTTTTCATTTATTTGGTTTTGAACGTATTCCCGGGTCCGATCGTGGACAAGCTACGTTGGCATATTTGAATAAAGATGGAATTCTAAAATACAAAAAAAGTTTTGGACGTGATTACTGGCCAAACGACATCGTTGCTGGTGATAACGAAAATGAAATACTTGTTTTTTATAACACCGATTCATCAGACGTCACAAAGGTAGAGAAATTTACGTTAAAAGTCTAAAAATGAGATTTATTCCAATGTAGTTGAGGCAGCAGGATTTAAAAAGCAATTTTCTTCTGTTTGGTGCAATTCAATTTATCGCCCAGTTAACCCAACGGCCTTAGTTCTTCAGGAGCGCAATGTTCTCCCGCATACGCGTCCGCAGCATTTCCTGCCATTCGGGCTCCAGCCAGTGAGCAACCTGCTCAAAACCCTTGCTGATACGCGTCAGTAGTGTATCAAGATAGCGACTAGCCTCGTCACTGCTATTAAAACCAAAACGATGGGCGTCGAGCAGTACTGCCGAGCGAGAAATATCGAAACGCCCGGTTGACAGCTGTAGCGTCAACGTTCGCGGTGTCTCAAGCGGATTTGGTACGACATCGAAAGCCGGTGCCAGACGCCAGCGTCGTTGCTCGTGTTGGTATACGACTGCATGATTTCGGACATGGTCATCATCATTTCCGCACAATGCATTAAAGACCATCCTGCCAAACAACTCGCGCCGATCTTCCACAGGTGCTCCTATGATGCGTAGTTCCTCCGCTAGACGTGGATAGCTCCAAAGGTCTGTTTGCGTTAACTTGTCTGGATACTCTGTCTGTAGTAGCGAGGCTGCGCTAACGCACATCAAGCGCCGGTCTCCAATTCGGTCATAGCGTAGCACGCGCACCGCACTAGTCCCCTCGGCGGCAGGATGCAGAACAGTTGCCGCGAAATTCAAACCACTCGCCGCCCCCCATTGCTGGCCGACATGTTCGAGGCAAGGTATGTCAGCAATATCGCTGGCGATTCTAGGCTTGACCAGCCAGTACTGCCCCTCATTGTCGCGCAAGGTCGCCTTGGGGCGAGCGCCCCCTACACTGGCAGTCTGTACTAAGCGGCGGCGAAGTCGGACGTCAACTGCCGGCCGTTGCGCGCTCATAGCTGCCAGTTCTTGCACCAGCAGCGGTAGCTGGAATAACTTAGGGTAGGAAAGCTGCGCCACCGAAGGGGTAGATTTTGTGCCTACGGCGAGGGCGCCCCACCGGTCAGCGTTGTTGGCCAAAATCAGATAGCGTGCCAAAGGTGTGCCTTCTGGCAGATTGTGCTCGCGCAGAAGCAGCGCCTGGCCCCATGAATCCGGACAAGCATCTCGCAGGACATCGTGCAGACCATTGTAGCGTGTCGCTGGCCGCTCGTCCTCCGGTCGGAAAGGCAAGTTGACCGGGTCAATCGCCCACGTGTGGCCTGCATCGACATAACTGGGGGCGTACTTGAATCTACCCGAGCCTGCGACGGGGCCAGCAAGATAGCGTCCGACCGTGACCCACTCTTCGTTGTCTGGACGTTGCAAATAAATGAATAAGGGCTTAGAAGTATTCAGCATCTACTTCGCCTCCTCGTTCTTGCCGGCTGAGCTTTACTCTACGTTGGGGAGCGTCGGACCACAGGGCGGGTGCTAGCGCAGGTATAGCATCCTCAAACACGCCCAAAATCAACAATGCAGCGAGGTAAGCGCCAGCCGCTGTACCTGGGTCGCCTCGTTCCATACGGCGCAAGGTAGCCTCAGAAATACTCATTCGTACGCACAAGTCGGCGGCCGTAATGCGTTGACGTAAGCGTTGCGTGTGGATGCAGCGCCCCCACGTGCTCAGGCGCTCCCGTACCAAAGTTGGCACCGTATCCACGTTCAAGAGCTTTTTAGGCATACGCTGATCCCCTCATTAAAAGTGTATTATAGATCATAATATGATTTCTATGAGGGTTTCTCGATTTAGTGATAATCCATGCTTGATACGAAACGAAGGGCTTTTATATTTTCTGAATGTTTTTTCGATCAGAGGCAGAAACCGGATTGCCCAGCGGTTGATGGCGGAATGGCCGACAAGGGCGCCACGTTCCTGCATCATCTCTTCGAGCTTGCGGTAGCTGAATGGGTAAGTTGCATACCGAACGCATTTTTTTGGAGTATACCTAGGGGCATCTGCACTACCCACAAACTTGACGAAAAGCGGTCAGATTGTCGGTAAAACGGCCTCGGAGTGCGAACTACCCATAGAGTGGTGGGTTCAAAAGTAGTAAACCTAGCTGTTTTACTCACTCACACGCTACTACCAACACTTTTTAGTCCGGATAACCATTTTGAGACCTGACTAAATAGGACGTTTTTAGAAAACGTTGATTAATACCCCTGAAAGGCCTGTTTTTACAGGTCTTTTTCTTTTTTTATAAAAAACGTTGATTAAGATTTTTCCGTTTTCCTACTTATTTTTTTGTTGATTAAAACTGTGAAAGAAGCAAAAAATCTTTATTTAAAAAGTTAATGCGACATTAGAACCCCCGCAGCGGGAGCAAATGGCTGGATAGCCTTCACATGGCGATCCGCGACTCTTTTGAAGTCTTCAGATATACGAGGATCGTTGATGACGTCCTGCCAAAATTGAAGCGCCATATCATAACACTTCGATAGATGCCTCAACTCCACTCGACCCATGTAGACTGGTAGCCAGTCTCGTTCAATAATCTCACCGTGAGAATTGGGACGATATAGCATTGGAAGCATGTCATATGCATTCAGCAATCGGTGCTTGCGTTCAAATGTCCATGAGACTGCGATATTTCCATGGTGCTTATCAGTGTTGCCGATGAATGAACCGAAAAGGTCGAGTATTTCCACGGTAATAATGTCTTTTCCAGAAAGCTCTCCGAGTCGGCCAAGCTCACGGGCGACAGCTGTCCAGTTCTGATCCATCATCCCCAGATCACCATCCAATGCGGAGAAAGTAGCCATCGGAAGCCGTCCTCTCAACCCGACTCGATCAAACCGAACAACCTCCAAAAAAATCCGAGAACCCAATTCGAGAATTGCGGTTTTTGCTGCGGCGATAGACGAGAGAAAGTTGCCCGAACATATTTTTGTGTTCAATATTAACTGATCCTTCCTATTGATAATTGCAGTCAGATCAGTGGTTGATCAAATTTTAAAATATGCCATGAATGCCATGATCAACCGCCAGTTCTTTACGTAACATGGCAACTTCGGCCTCCAAAGCTGCATTAAATGTTGTTGATTAAAATAGCGTCAAGGTCTGCATCTGCAGGCCTTTTTCTTTTATTGATTTGGGGAAATTGATCATCACCATTTCTTCGCTTTAATACATATTTTTTGTTGTTTAAAACTGACGAAGAAATAGAAACTCTTTTGATGCGCTTCCCAAAATTCATTGAAGTTTCTGCTGTTTCTTTATCCGCCGATGCGTTGCAGAAACATGACATCGCCTGGGTGTCGAGCTACTAAAAAAAATCCAGAAATGGAATTGTTGAGACTGAAAAAAAAGGCTGGATAACGTTTTAGAGAGGTCCATGATTTCGTGTTCTCTGACAATTTTCACTCACTTCTGGTCATTGATTTACGCGCTTTAATTCCAGTGGGAAATGTATTTGGAATCTCGAAAAATTCCCGCCTGGAAAGTCGTTACTTATTGAACTGTTAAATTAAATCAAATCGGCGTAAACGTTAAATTACTGAACGATAATTGTCAATTATTTGGCATTTATACACGTGCTTGAGACTGAATCAGTATCAAACACGGGGGTAACGATATGTCGAATTTCCGTACATTAATTTAACAATGATGATGCCAATCAGCGCAGCCAATCTGCCGTCCCGCAACGCAAATTAGTATTGAGATGAGAGTGATAAAACGTAGCCAAATTTTCTGTGTTGGTGCAATGATTCTGACCGCATGTTTTCTATTGCACACCAGCCAGGCAGCCGTCCTGCAGAAAGACTACGACCTTGTCATCGCTTCCACCAACGGCGATGTCAGCGCCGCTGAGCTCGCGCTCGCGATCAAACAATTGAACCGCTGGCGCGAAGAGGCGCCGCAAAATTTCCGTATCTTGTTCGACCTGATTTCACTGAATGACAAGGTGGGCGATTTTTCGGCAGCGGCAATTTTGGCGCAACAAATTGAGTTATCGGTAGCGCCTAATTATGTAGTCAGTTCGGCGGCTCATGCTTTCCTTAAAACAGGCCAATTCGTTGAAGCTGAACAGGCGTATCAATTGTTGCTGACAAAAACGCCGGACGATCGCGTATGGCAAGCCGGCTTGGTTTATGCGTGGATGGGGCAGCACCGCAGTCAAGAATCGCTGAATTATCTTAACCAGATATTGAATGCCGACATCAATTCACGCGCACCGCTGCAAGCGCGTGATTTACCTATCGTCATCGCATTGGCCGAGGTTCATGAGCAGCGTCGTGAGTGGCTACCAGCGGCGCGTCGTTTTCATCAAGCAATACAGATAAATCCTGATTTTCGTTACGCTAAACGCGGTTTGGTTTTTATGTTGGAACAGGCGGGTTCAAGTTATTTAGCAAACTATTTTGCACAGTGTTATCGCGATGTATTTAGCGTAGAGGAGCAGTACAAGTTTGCTCACGCTGACGCAGCGCTCACGATTCGTTACGGTAAAGCACAACTCGCGTCAGATAGAACGCCAGCGAGGTTTCATACAACGGATATCGCGCTCGATGAAAATACCGCGCTTTCGCAGCAATATGGTGTCACTGATAAAGCCAGGTTCGATAGGATCATTGCCTTAGATGATCGCGCCGCAATGAACGAAGTAATTCAACTTTATCAGGAGCTTTTGGCGGATAAGGTTGAAATTCCAAACTACGTTAAATCATCAGTGGCTGATGCGTATTTATATTTACAAAAGCCTGAAGCTGCGCGCGATATCTATTTAGATTTAATTCAGCATTGGGATCAATCCAATCCATCTGGTTTGTTCGATATTCAAGCTATGCTGATCGATGCCTACAGCGATGCAGGACAATATGAACAAGCTGAAGCGTTAGCGCAACAAATGGTCGACCATCAGACTAAACGGCCTTCGCAAGACCGAAATGTGTCTGGTGCGATAGACAGTGCTTACTTACGGGCCGCGATAATCAACGCTAATTTGCAAAAGAATGATGACCATTTGAAACTGGCGCAAAGTCAGATTGTAGCCTTACGTAAGTATGCGCCGTTTAATGATGAGATTCGTTCTTCCTGGGCTTCTTTACTCTCGTCACGTGATCATCCACACACTAGCCTGGAAGAATATACGCTGATGCGAATTGATCACCCTGATTCTATGGAAGCTGCGTTGGGGCAGGCAGAATTATTATTATCGTTGGATGAACTAAATCGATCTAAAGCGCTACTGCCAGCACTCATCGATAGTTTTCCTGAAAATAAGCAAGTACAAAATGTAGCCCAACGTATTGCTAATTACGAACAACCGCAATACCGGATAGAAACCACGCTTGGTCATGGTGCTGTGAAAGGTGGTGCTGATTCGATATCGGATGTGGTGGTGTACACCGCGCCCCTTTCGTTCATGAATAAGGATGGCAACCTAGGCGAATCAGCTGATTGGCGAAGCAATCACAATCGCTTGTTTGTGCGGGTAGACCACGCCTCTGGCGACACTGTCGATGGTACGTCTGTAACCCGCACGCGTGCTGGCGCTGGACTGGAATATCGCGATGAAAACTGGCGTGCCGAAGTGCAATTCACTCACGCTTTAAACAACATCACAAAGAATGGCCTCGCCTTAGCGCTTAGTTCGACGCTCTCAGATAGTTGGCGTATTTACGCCTCGGTCGATACCAACATTCTCGATTTGCCGGCGGCAGCAATGAATGAGGGCATCACGGCTAAGCAAGAAAAAATTGGTATCGATTGGAGTCAGAACGAATCGCGCAAAGCGGGCGCTGAACTCTCCAGCACGCAGTTCTCTGATCGCAATGTTCGTCAGGCAGCGTATAGCTGGTGGATGGAGCGTTGGGTAAGCGAGCCGGTTTATAAACTTGATACCGTAGTGGGTTTTTCCAGCTCACGAAATAGCTTAATCAATCGTGCCTACTACAACCCATCGCAAGACGAAGAGTTGGACCTGGATGTGAAAAGTGAATGGATTACCTGGCATCGTTATCAGCGCTCATTTCGTCAGCGTATTGACGTCAGTGCTGGACATTATTGGGAAAGAGGCTACGGCTCTGGTGCTACGTTGGGGTTGCGCTATGAGCACGAATGGCGCTTTGAAAACGATTTCGGATTTAGCTACGGCGTGGGACGTCATTACCATCCTTACGACGGAACGCGTGAATTTCGCACTTATTTGTACTTTAATTTAACAGGAAGATTCTGATGAATTGGCAGGTTTTTCCCTTCTCTGAGTTTATCGGACGCCAGCGAAATTTGCTGCGTTCCGCATTGCTTTGCATTTACCTGATGTTGGCGGTATTGCTTTCGTCTTCTTACGCGACAGCACAATCTCTCCAAACGCCTGCTGAGCGACTTCTTAACGCGGTACCAGGCGCTGACGATCCGGCGCAAAGTTTTCGGGTGCTGTGTTATCACGATATTCGTGACAATTTACAAGAGACGTTTAAAGATCACATTGAACCAACTGCGGTAGATACGCTGGAATTAATCCATCACTTTACCTGGCTCAAAGAAAACGGTTATCACCCGGTGAGTCTGCAGCAGATAATTGATGCGCGTGCGAATAAAACTCCGTTACCTGACAAAGCGGTTTTGTTGACCTTTGACGATGGCTATAAGAGCGTCTATGACAAAGTTTTTCCGCTACTTCAGTTATTTCACTTTCCGGCCGTCATTGCGATCGTCGGCGATTGGATTGAAACACCAGCAGATAAAAAAGTCATGTTTGGTGACAAATTTCTCCCCCGCGACCAGTTCGTCAATTGGGAAGAGATTCGCGTTATGGTGGCGTCTGGTTTAGTCGAAGTCGCATCACATTCACATGATTTGCACAAAGGGATACAGAGTAATCCGCAAGGTAATTCCTTACCTGCGGCGATCATCCATTCTTATAACCCGCTTGATGGCAGTTACGAGACGGACGATCAATATCGTCAGCGAATCAAAGCAGATTTAGCGCGCAATTCCGATTTAATCAATAGCAAGCTGCATCAACGCCCGCGTGTTATGGTCTGGCCGTATGGTCGTTATAACCTGGACACCACGCGGTGGGCTGCCGCAGCAGGGATGTCGATAACCATGAATTTGGAATCAGGCCCTAACCTGCCCACGGATTCGCTTGCCCAAGTTCGCCGTACTTTGATTTCTTTTAATACGGGTATTGCAGATTTAATCAATATGCTGCATGAGCCTATTGATTATTCTGGTCGACCCGTGCCAATTGAACGCGTGGTTCATGTTGATTTAGATTACATTTACGATGCAAATCCCGAGCAGCAAGAAATAAATCTCTCGCGTTTATTAGATCGAATAAAGCGTATTCATCCTACTACTGTGTATTTGCAGGCATTTGCAGATCCCGATGGCAAAGGGGTTGCAAGCGCATTGTATTTCCCTAATCGGCACTTGCCAATGCGCTCAGATTTGTTTTCTCGCGCGGCCTGGCAGTTACGTAATCGGGTGGGCGTAAACGTGTATGCGTGGATGCCGGTAATGGCATTTGATTTACCCGCCTCCGATCCCGCTGCGGATAAACTGGTTAAAGTAATGCCAGATGCACCTGCAGCAGCGTCCGTCAATCGCTATCACCGCTTATCCATTTTTGACCCGCTGGTACAAAAAACAGTCCTGGAAATTTATGAAGACTTAGGTAAGTCAGGTATTTTTAACGGCGTACTGTTTCATGATGACGCGACCTTATCTGACTTTGAAGATGCAAATCCGGCCGCGTTGAAAACGTACCACGACGATTGGCAGTTGCCTGCGTCAATCATTGAAATCAGACAATCGCCAGAATTGCGTCAACGCTGGATGGAGCACAAAACGGCATATATCGATGCCTTTATCCTGAACCTGGCCGCCAAACTGCGCGCCTACCAGCCAATGTTGCACACCGCGAGAAATTTGTATGCACAGCCGGCATTGAATCCAGCTTCAGAAGAGTGGTATGCGCAGAGCCTGCAGCGCTTTTTAGCTAACTACGATTTCACGGCGGTGATGGCAATGCCCTATATGGAAGGTGCATCTGATCCGGATAAATGGCTCAAGGAATTATTAGAAAAGGTAAAAGCTATTCCCGGAGCACTCGAAAAAACCGTTTTCGAATTACAAAGTCGTGATTGGAAAACTAACCAGGCTATTCCTGCCGAAACTTTGGCTGCGCAATTGCGTTGGCTGCACTTACAGGGGGCACGCAATGTGGGTTATTACCCGGATGATTTCCGCGCCAACATACCCAATGAAGAAATCATTAAGCCAGAAATTTCTATTGAAACCAACGTGTTGGCGCCAGAGAAATAACGATGAAATTTGACATATTTTTATTCGGTTTTACCTTTTACTACCCGTTATTCATGTCGTATCTATGGATGATCGGTGGTATTACGTATTATTTTCGTTATGAGCGTCAAAGCTTTAGCGTAAAAGACCCGATGACACTTCTCAAAAGCACGCCCTTGGTCTCAGTAATCGTGCCATGTTTTAACGAAGAAGAGAATGTCCATGAAGTTGTTGATGCTTTATCCAAGTTAAATTATCCCAACTACGAAATTATTTGCGTCAATGATGGCAGCAAAGACAATACGGGCCCGATACTGGATACGCTGATCGACACGTATCCGAAGCTGCGCGTTATCCATCAAGCTAAAAATCAAGGTAAAGCAGTTGGTTTAGACACAGCAGCGTTGATGGCGCGTGGTGAGTTTTTGTTGTGTATGGACGGTGATGCGATTCTTGATCCTGACATCATTCCGTGGATGCTGCAGCATTTTGAAGAGGGGCATCGGGTGGGCGCGGTCACTGGCAACCCCCGCATTCGTACACGATCCACTTTGTTGGGACGATTACAGGTCGGTGAGTTTTCGTCAATTGTCGGGCTGATTAAGCGTACGCAGCGAATTTACAGACGTATCTTTACTGTCTCTGGTGTAGTGGCGATGTTCCGCCGACGTGCATTATTGCAGGTTGGATTCTGGAGTCCCGATATGCTTACCGAAGATATCGACATCAGTTGGAAGCTACAAACCAATCATTGGGATATACGCTTTGAACCGCACGCTTTATGTTGGATATTGATGCCAGAGACGATAGGCGGATTATGGAAGCAGCGACTGCGTTGGGCCATGGGCGGAATTCAAGTGATACGTAAATACTTGCCCATCATGTGCACCTGGCGTATGCGGCGCATGTGGATTATTTACGCTGAATATTTAATCTCTGTCTTTTGGGCCTATGCAATGGCCACAGTCTTAGCCATTTGGCTATTAGGATTTTTTATTCCTATGCCATTGCGTTGGCAAATTACGCTGATTCCAGGCTGGCACGGTGTGTTGATTGGCACGACATGTTTGCTACAAATTTTAATCAGCATGTTTTTGGATAGGCATTACGATCACCGGCTTTTCCGGCATTTTTTCTGGATGATTTGGTATCCGTTAGCCTATTGGTTGCTCAATATGCTCGTCACAGTGTGGGCATTGCCTAAGGTATTTATTCGCAAACGCGGTCGTCGCGCCGTATGGATCAGCCCAGATCGCGGCCTGCGCACACCATCTCGACAGACGGAGATAAAGCCAGCGCCTCTTTTTAATACGGATAAGCCTGATTTGACAAACTATGAAGAAAAGAAACGTGATTGGTAAATGTGTATGAAAGAATTGATTTTTGAAAAACCGGAGTTGGCACCGCTGCCAAGTCGAATTGGGTGGGCATTTTTTACTGCCGTTTTTTGGATCATCTGGGTGCATTTGTGGATGCCGCTCATTACCTTATTATTATGGGCGTTGAGTTTTCATTATTACGATACGCGTTTTTTACATGATTCACCGGCAGAATTAATCGATCTACGTCATATTTTTGTACGGTATTTCTCCATCATTGTCGCTTTAGGGGGCAGTTTATTAATTTGGGCCGGAATCGAATACTTACGCTTTCGTAACGTGCATCGCCGTATGCGACTAGCACCAGTGGCCATTGAAGAATTAGCCAATTTCGCTGATATCAGACCAGAAGCAATGGCTATCCTGTCAGAACTGCGGCAGTTGAACGCGCATCACGATGAACACGGCAAATTTCTGTATGCGACATTTGAAAAAAATGGGGTACAGGTGTCATAAAGGTTGACAACTATGTCGTATTTTTAAAATGTCCGATCCTGTTTCGTCATTTTTCAGACAAACGCATCCCTGCAAAATTTACATTGACGATGTTTTGCTGGAAAGCAAAACATCGCACTGGTATGATCTCTCGGAAATTAAATTCTTTACATAGACACGCTTTGAACAAGCCTTGCATGAGCGCTGCGTCAATCTTGGACTTCCTTATATGGTGCAATTTTCCTATGGCGTGAACGCTGACGATCCAGAGCGCCACGCTAATATTGAAGAGTTGTTGCAAGAGGCCGATAAGGCGATGTACGCCAATAAAGCTGCAAAAAGGTAGCGATTTACATTGATTTCTTGTGTTGTTTTGAGATTCAGCTGTTATTTCAGCTGCTATTTTAGCTGTTGTTACGCTGATGACTCTCGTAGAAAAACTCATTACTCTCTCTGACGGTGACTCAAAGCTAAGGTCGCCGTTTTTTTATGACCTTGGTCGGGATTGTTTGCTAAAAAAGCAGTACATTATCGCACTTGCTCCTTCGCTGTGCCGGGCAAGATACCCTTCTTCGTTTTTCTCAAATTATAAAAATGAATAACAATTTGAACACCACGAGCAGAATCAATGGATTGGACACGTTGCGCGCATTAGCCATTTCTTTAGTCATGATGTCGCATTATGGTGTCGTAGTCAGCCACAAACCCACGTTTGGGGTGTTGACCCATATTGGCTGGATGGGGGTGGACTTGTTCTTTGTGCTGAGCGGCTATCTGATAGGTAATCAGGTGATTTCTGCTTTTGCGCGGGGTGAAGGTTTATCGCTGAAGACGTTTTTTGCACGACGTTTATTGCGCACGCTGCCCAACTATTATGTGGTGCTGGCGCTGTATTTTATCTTTGCAGCGGAGTTAAGCGGATCAGCGACTGCGCCGATCTGGCGATTTTTAAGCTTTACACAAAACATTGGGTTGCATTTTGGTGAGACCTTTTCTCATTCGTGGTCGCTTTGTGTTGAAGAACAATTTTATGTAATTTTGCCTTTGGTCGCGGTGATGATTGCCGGATTTAAAAAGTCTCTTCAACTCGCGTGGGGCATTCTGATTGCCGCGATACTTGCCGGTATGAGCTTCAGGGGCTATTCGTGGTTAGAGTATGGACGACAATGGATGAGCGAAGTGGATTATGCGGTCCGTATTTATTATTCCAGCTTCGCTCGCTTTGACGAATTACTTCCCGGCGTTGCGATTGCCCTACTCAAGAATTTTCATCCAACACGCTACGAAAAAATCATACGTCGGGGTAATTTTGTATTCGCATTGGGCGCTACGTCATTTGCCGTCATGGGATATCTGATGTTGAATTATTTTCAAACAGACGAAGATGGCTCTAATTTTTATCTCATGACGTTTGGTTTTAGTATGTTGTCCTGGAGCTTTGCCTTATTGACGCTGGCAGCACTCAGCCCGACATCGCTTTTGCATAAGATTCGCGTGCCGGGTGCGGAGCGTCTGGCCTTGTGGTCGTATGCAATTTACCTTGCGCACAAGCCGATTTTTAAACTACTGGTGGAGCCACTCAAAGCGAGGAATATCGATCTTAATGCACCGCTTGGTATCAGCATTGTGATGGGCGCCGGCATTGTCGGTGGTTGGTTGCTATATCGATTGGTAGAAACGCCGTTCATGAATTTGCGGGCGAAGTTTTTTCCCGCTACCTCTTCACGCATGGCTGATGCAACGCCCAGCCATGCGATCATGAATTCTGCTTCTATTTCTGGTCTTACATCGACATCGTCACCGCAAAATTAAATATGCGATAGTGTGGGGTGTTTAACTCAGTGTTAGTTTATTGTTCAAACCATGACAATGCCTGCTGCAGCGATGCGCGGGCATTTTTTTCGATAATCGCATTATGTGCCACCACGATACGCTCTATCGGCCAAGTCAGAATTTTGTTGGCGCAGTCACGCGCGGCTGGTTTATCCTTGGTCATCCAGCGTATCGTTTTGGGTACCGCCAGTTGCTTGCGCACACCAGTTAGTGATGCATATAACTTCGCCGGAAAACTCAAATCACCTTGCCACCACTGGCACAAGTCTGTCAGTATCAATGTACCCGAGGCGCGATGAAACCATACTGTTTCGTTACCCACCGGGATGCCGGCAAAGAAAATTTGTTCCAGATCGGTTTGCCATGCCGGTTCAATATGGGTGCTTAATTCCTGCATACCTTTAAGGTCAGGACGTTTTTTGGATAAGCCCGGTGCGCCGTACAAACGGGCGGCTGGAAATGCACGGAGATAATCGCCGACAAACAAATGATGGTATTTGTTTGGTGCAACAAGAGATTCTACTTTACCCAATGCATCAAGCTCTGCCTTCAATGCGGATGACAACGCGACTGGTGAATGCAGCCATAGGTTTCCATTCGATAATCGTATGACAGTCATCCGTGAAGAGACAGGCAAACCATTCGAGGTAAAAGCATGTTGTATATGCCAGATATTCGGAGCGATCAGCTGTAGCATGTTGTAATCCTTTTTGAGTGAGAACACCAGCACAGCCTGCATTGCCGCAAAAAATATTTTCGCCGGGAATTTTTACCATACTGCTCGGTATGGAGATATTCTCATTGGGACTTGCAATTGTCAATACCTTTCGGTATGGTGAGGAAATGGAAGAAAAAAATAACCGTCAAACGTGGCTGCGTGCCGGGCTACAGTTACTTGCAACGCAAGGTCCCGAGCGCTTGCGCATCATGAGTATTGCCGAAGAATTAGGTGTCACCAAGGGTAGTTTTTATTGGCATTTCAAGAATCTCGATGATTATCATTGTGCCTTGATAGAAGAATGGGAGCGTAGTGACACACAACAGGCGATCGCTTTTGTAGAAAGCATGACGGGGGACGCTAACGCCAAATTACAATGCTGGATTACCGGTGCGTCGATGTCCGATTTGCGTTTGGCAAAAGCCCTACGCACATGGTCGATGTCGCATCCCCTGGTAAAAGAAGTACAGGCAAGAGTAGACCAACAACGCATTAATTATTTGAGTAAATTACTCCATGATGTTGGCTGGTCAGCAGATCAGGCAGCGACTTTGGGGCAGTGGACTTACTGGGCGTTTATCGGTTTTTCTTCCCAGGAAGAGCCCACCATCACAGATCAGCAACTGGCTTTGATATTTCATGTGCTGAAGCCAGATTGAGATTATCGCGACCCCTCGCCTGTGTTTTTCACCATACTGCCATCCCTGAACATGCTTGGAACAGTTTTGATCTGCATACTACATCGTATCTTTATAGAACCCACATCCGATGACATATTCACCAACACGTTCCAGATAAGTCGATTTATCGCCTATCCGTTTGGTGCTCGGATTCGGCCACTTGTAATTGACCCACGCGCTATTTTTAGAGTTCGTCGCGGCTAGCATTTCTTTAAAGAGATACTTGCCATCCGCATCTTTCATATCGATTACATCTTTGCCAATAATCTTAGGTAGATTACCGTGCGAGACCATTTTTCCTTGTTGATTGATTACAAAGATGTAGAACTCATTTTTAACGAACTCACCTTTAGGATCATTAAACGCCGAGAAACTTTTATCGGTGCCGTTTTCCTTCAAATATGCGGCTGCTTTTTTTACCAGATTTATTGCTTCGTTTGATTTATTATCATCCGCAGCATAAGCACTCATCGGTGATAAAAGTGCAGTAAATGCGAAAAATATTCCTAATAAAGTTTTCTTCAACATTGTTGTCTCCTCAGAATTGAAACTCACCGATCATTGAAGTGTTCTATTTTTTGCGAGTCGCAACGACGCGATAAGATCACATGATCTGAATGCGCTTCACACCTACCATTTGATATAAATAGATATTGCGTGTTTCACTGTAGAATTCATGCTTTCAGGTATCAAGGAAAGAACAATTCAATTATTGTGAGAATTTGTAAGGAATTCGCGTGGTTTTGATGGATAATTTCCTTGCAACAGGAATACTGGTTTTGCTTATTAAAAAATAAGAAAAGCCAACGTACGCGCGATTGTTAATATTTCCTTGATAAGTACGTATTAATTCTTTACGATGCATTGAAATGGTCGTTGTTTCAGTGGTTTTAAACTCACACTATGTTCATATGAAATACTTAAAATTCGCGTTGATGCAAGTAATTATAGTCACCTTACTCAGTGGCTGCGGTGGTACTTTTGAAGGGACAATAGGTGGTACTGTGAGTGGGCTTGCCGGTGGCACTTCGGTAACTCTGCTCAATAACGGGACAGATTCACTGACGATCAACGCTAACGGAAATTTTACATTTGCTAACACATTGTCAGCCGGTGCGGCGTATAACGTCACTGTAAGCACGCAACCGATCAGCCAGACCTGTACCGTGACTAATGGAGCAGGCAGTATCAGTAACTTTAATAGTTCGAATGTAACGAATGTTGCGGTCAACTGTACGATCAATATTTCGCTGAATAATTATGTGTCCGGCAATGTGACCGGCCTGGGAGCTGGCAAGACGGTGACTTTGTTAAATAATGGCACAGACACTTATACCAGCAGCAGTAATGGTATCTTTTTGTTCCCCACTCCCCTGACACCTGGCTCTAACTATCTGGTCACTGTATCAGTTCAACCGAGTGGACAAACATGCACGGTAAATAATGGTTCCGGACAGGTTGGCGTTGGTGCAGTCGCATTAATTAATTGCCAGTGATTTTCAAGCGTCGGGGGCTCTGGTTAGTCAATAGCGATCAGCGCCATTGTGGCGCACATTCTTTGCGTGGCGGTAAGTCGCCTGATTTGCCCGTTCCGGGAAAACAAAATCCCATGGGCAAAATCGCCATTTTTTTCTTTTGTCGATGCAAAGACGGATGGATAAGCATGCCTGCTTATCCATTCATCATACGATCAGATTACAGCGCTGACGGTTTTTATTGGCAATGATTTTCCAGCTTTTGTCCGCATCGGTAATGCGGTCTGGCACGTTTTGCAACCACTGTGAGCGACCTTTTGCATCCAGATTCAAATATAGTTTGCCATTTACGATATCAAACTGTTCGATGCTCTTAAAGAATTGAAAGCGTGTTTATGTGGAAGTCTTAAGCATTCAATTCCAGACCAACAACCGGGAAATCGATCGTTGTTCTGGCCACATTGTTCGCGTAATTTGTCAACGTCGTTGCAACCACGTTAGCAATAATTTCCAAGAAGTCTGCTTCGCTCAAACCACTTGCTTTCAATTGATCCAATGTCTCTGTAGGTATATGGCCACGGTGTTCTACCAAAGCTTTGGTGAAGCTGGCAATCGCCGCTGCGCGGTCGGTGCCTGGTTGCGCCGAGCGAGCAGCGATCAATTGTTGTGGATTCAATCCGGCATTTTTTCCCAGCAAGCTGTGGGCACTCACACAATATTGGCAGCTATTTGCTTGCGACGTTGCTAACGCAATGATTTCGCGTTCACTCGCAGTCAAGCTGCCAGTACCAATGGTCTGATTCAATCCCAGCAAGCTGTTTAAGGCCGTTGGTGATTTTGCCAATGTGGCAAATAAATTCGGAATCATCCCGATTTGTGCTTTGACTGCGTTGAGCGTAGCGGCAGTAGTTGGATCTGCTTGTTCAATTGATAAAGAGGTAATGTATGTCATGGTGATTTCCTTTAGTCAGTGATCTCTCGGCTTGAGCGACAGGACAGAGAATAAGCTATACTAAAAAACGATTGTTAAACAAAAGTATTAAAAAACATGCGAATCGTCCAATATGACTGAAGACCCGCTCACACCATTGCTTGCTCACTTTAAGGCACAGGCGCAGCTTTTTTACTCCGGTAATCTATGTCATGACGTGACCTTTAGCGATGAACTGGGCACAGGGTTTCTGCATTTGCTCAAGGCTGGTTCGACTCGTTTGCAGGATGTGACTGGTTATGCTGTCACGCTAAACGAGCCAACATTGGTGTTTTATTCGCGTCCTTTGCAGCATTGGTTCAATCCTGACCCGCATGGTGGTGCAGATTTAGTGTGCGCCTCTATGCGTTTTGAACACAAAGCCTTCAATCCTATTTTGCTGGCTTTACCGGAACGTTTCGAATGTCCTCTCGGCGCGCTCAAAGGGGCGGGCAGTTTGCTCGAGTTATTATTTAGTGAAGCATTTGACTCCAAACCGGGGCGCCAGGAAGTGCTTGATCGCTTGTTTGAAGTACTGTTAATCGATGTGTTACGCGTTGTATTGGCGCGTCCAGATGGTGCGCCTGGCTTGCTTCGTAGTTTGGTGCACCCGCAGATTAGCAAAATATTGGCAGCCATTCATGCAGAACCGACGCGGGATTGGTCATTGGATGTGTTGGCTCGCCATGCAGGCATGTCGCGCAGTAGTTTTGCTTCTGCGTTTAAAAAGGAAGTAGGAGATTCTCCCGGCAATTACCTGACTCGTTGGCGCATCACCCTCGCGTTGGCGCTGATACGCGAAGGTGTTCCTCTTAAACTCGTCGCAGAGCGGGTCGGGTATATGAGTCAGGCAGGTTTTTTGCGGGCATTTAAACTCGTCATGGGCGTTTCTCCCACAAGCTGGAAACATGCTGCGCCAAAATAGGATATGTCCGTCGATACCTATGGCAGTTGATGACAAATGATGGTTTCGCTCCTATGTTCAATTCGTCATACCAGGTTGAGGCGCATTAAAGCATCATTCATAGGATCCATCGTTCTGATATTTCCCAAATACAAAATTCTCAGCGAAGAACGCTGTCATAGTTTAATATATTATGACTTACATTTAACGACTCACACAAAGCGATCATTGACTCTCGGTGATTTGTGTTCCGATAGAATGGAACAACTGTAGTAGCTGCAATATTGGCGATATCTGCCTGTCGTTATTTCCATGATGTAGGTGCCACTTTCGACATTTGTGGTCTGGCTAACCAAGTTTCTGCGCATCGTTCCCATCTGTATCTGGTTGTTGATCATTGTGAGTGCGTCTGGTTTCTTTGCTGGCTGACGTACTTGTTTTATTTCTACGATGAGGTCTTATGATTGCCAAAAAAATTTCCGTATTGCTGTTGTCGTTCTGCGCTTTGATGCCTGTTGCACGAGCTGCAGAAAAGCTGACAGTGGGTTTGATAGTTACAACCAATGTTGAAGATACAAAAAAACGCTGGCAACCTTTATTGAATGATTTGGCGAAAAGCACAGGCATGGAAGTGCAGACCGTGATTTCGTCAAATTATAAAGAAGTGGTTGATGGCTTGAAAAACAATACAGTGCAAATTGCCTGGCTGAGTAATAAAGTAGCCTTAGAGGCGGTTGAAGATGGCAAAGCAACAATTTTTGCGCAAATGGTGAAAAGTGACGGATCCCGTGGCTACAAATCTTTATTGATCACCAATGTAAATAGCCCAATAAAAGACTTTGATCAGATTACTGCAAAGCCCGGCGTATATACCTTCGCTGATGGAGATCCAAGTTCCACGTCAGGTTTTCTGGTTCCCGCTTATTTTTTATTTTCTAAAAATAAAATTGAACCTGCCAAATTGTTTAAGAAAGTCACTGTGGGGAATCACCAGAAGAATTTTCTGGCAGTGACAAAAGGCGAAGTCGATGTTGCGACGTTCAACTCGGAAGAAATGGACAGGATGAGCAAGGACGCACCGGCAGAGGCAAAAAAAATACGCGTGTTGTGGACGTCACCCCTGATTCCTAACGATCCCATCTTGTACAAAAAAGATTTGCCGCAAGGTTTGAAAAGCCGGATAGAAGATTTCTTTTTAAATTATGGTAAAGCGAAAAGTGCCACGACACAACGCGAAACTTTAAAAAATATTCTTGATTTATCTGGCTTCCAACGTTCGAATGACGCGCAGTTGAAACCAATTGCTGATCTGACCTTGTTCAGTATTTTGCGCACCAATCTGAATGACACTAAGTTAACTGATCAACAGAAGCAACAAAAATTTGATGAGGTCAGTGCCCGCTTTGGCAAACTGAGTATTATTCTCGAATCTGCACGTTTGAATTAAACTCAAAGCCCCACCATCAAGGCGGGGTCAGACTGTAACCAGTTCAGGGGCGTCCATGGGAATATCTAAAGTAATGGTACTACCCCGGCCTGGTTCACTGGCTACGCTGATGCGACCGCCGAGGATGCCTTCAATCAGGTTGTAGCAAATGCTCATTCCAAGACCGCTATTTCCTTTACCCATACGTGTGGTAAAAAAAGGATCAAAAATGTGTTGTTGAACCTGTTCGGTCATGCCGCAGCCGTCGTCATTAAAACTTAATATCAACTGGCGTTTGTCCGTTCTGGCACGTATGAGTATATGCCCATGATCGCGCCCTTCGAATGCATGTGTGACCGCATTGTCAAACAGGATCGCAATAATTTGTTCTAAGGTCTCGGGATAGCTATTGAGCATCGTCGCGGGCAAAACATCGATGGTGACCTGCCAGCGTGACTCCTTGTCGTTGAGGATTAACAAGGTCATGGTGCTGTCAATCAAAGCCTTGAGGTCAAAGTATTTTTTCGCGTCGGAATCGCGATCCACCGAAATTTTCTTGAAACTTTCAACCAGCTCCCCTGCGCGTCCCAGTCCGCGAGAAATGATGCTCATCGCTTCATGTGTTTGTTCCAGATAGTTGAGCATCTGAGCGCGTTTAAGTGGTTCACCACTCTTCACCATGTTCTCAAACGCCAGATTTTTTTCATCCAGTGTTGAGGCGACAGTGAGGCAATTGCCGATCGGCGTATTGAGTTCATGGGCCACTACCGCGACGATCCTGCCTAGCGCTGCCAATTTCTCTGACTGGACCAATTGCATCTGCGTTTGTTTTAAACGATTTAAGGTATTTTGTAATTCGTCGGTTGTGCTCTGCAACTCTCTGGTTTTTTCCCAAAGGTTAGTCTCACGGTCGTGTAAATGTTGGTAATGCCTAACCCGATTGAGTAACAAATTATCGTCGATAGGTTTAGTCAGATAGTCGACAGCACCAAGTGCATAGCCTTGCTGAATAAATGCTTCACTACGCAGATGTGCCGTCAGAAAAACGATAGGGATGTTGCGAGTACGTTCCATCATTTGCAAATGGCGCGCAGTCTCATAACCATCCATCTTTGGCATTTGTACATCAAGCAAAATCAGATGGACACTATGTTGAATGCACTGTACCAAAGCATCTTCGCCGGAAGTCGCTTCCAGAATTTCAAGGCTATTTAACTTTTCGAGCAATATCTTGAGTGCAAAGATATTATTCACATTGTCATCGACAATTAAAACAAAAAATTTTTCAGTCATTGTTTTTCTCGTTGCTCCGCCGATAAATCGTCGTCCCCTTTATGTAAGGAATAAATCCCACTGAACGTGCCAGAACGTCTAAGCCATCCTGCGGTCCCAGAATCAGAAAACCTTCTCTATGTAAAGAAAGAAAAAAACGCTGCAATATTTTTGTTTGTAATTCCGTATCAAAATAAATTAAAACGTTACGGCAAATAATAAGCTGAAATTCATTAAAACTTCCTTCATTCACTAAAGAGTGTTGATGAAAAGCAGGAAGTTTTTGATAGTTTTCTTTCAAACTAAAGTAATGCGTATTACGATCGATGAAATTGTCAAATTGCGCTAAGCCGCCAGTTTGCAAATAATTTGTCTGGCCAGTGGCATATTCTTCTAAAGGATAGATGGCAGTGTTGGCAATATCCAGTAAATGCCGGTTAATATCGGTCGCAAAAATACGGCTTTTCTTTTCAATCCCCATTTCATTTAATAAAATTGCTAAAGAGTAAGCCTCTTCTCCGGTAGAACATCCTGCTGACCAGATGCGTATCGCTGGAAAACTACGAAGGTAAGGTAAAACTTGTTGACGAAGATGAACGAATTGTTCCGGATGGCGAAAAAATTGCGTTACTGCAACAGACATTTCTGCCAGCATTCTTTCAAACAACACATAGCTGGAAAAAATCGCCAATTGAAAATCAGCGAAGCGCGGAATACTAAACCGGCTCATCATATTTTTTATCCGACGTTCCAGGCTACCTTGCTGATAGTTTTTAAAATTAAATCCATATTGCTTATCTACTGCGTGCAAAAATGTTGTCAGCGTATGCTCGCTCAATCTTGATTCTGTCTCGTCAAGATACGCGGTCAGGATACTGCCGATCACTTCATGCGGAAACACATAGTCAGCATGACCAGCAACTTTGACTGCATCCGGCATGGCAGTTGCTTCCATACATTCGCTGGAATCCTCAACAATAACGCTCGCCCCAACCTGTTTTAAAGCGCCGCATCCTGCTACCCCATCACTCCCCAGACCACAGAGGATGACCGCCGTCGATTTGTCCCCGTATTCCAAAGCCATTGATTCGAATAATGCGTCGATTGATGGTCTTGAAAATTGAATTTTTTTATCGCGCGTCAGATAAAGCAGACCATGTGCAATTTTCATGTGATGACCGGGCGGTGCAACATACATCGTTCCGGGTTCAATCCGGCAAAGATGGTGTGGCATCAGGACCTTATAATCAGTTTTGACGCGTAACAAGTTATCAAGCAGATTGATTTGATTTTCCGACACGTGTTGCAACACAAAAATCGTCGCACTCGACAGTGGCAACATTTCTACAATATTTAAAATTTTATCCAGACTATTTGCTGAGCCCGCGATTGCAATTGCCTGGCATTCGAGCGTTTTCTTTTTTCCCTGTTCTACCACAATTTGATGCACCGGCAGATTCAGGCGCAGCAATCGTTGTCCTAATAAATTATGGTACGCAACGATTTTAAAAGCGGGTCTGGTATCAGCGCAGTGTCGCAGCATGTTCAGAACATCAGCACTCAGATGATCTGCGTCATAAAAATCAATTTGCAATTGCTGATTGATTGAAATATCGTCGATCGCTGCGCTCAATTTTTGTAATTCTGAATCGCTCTGAATATTTCCGAGAATACAAATCCTCTGGTATTTTTCAGAATGGCGAATAAGAATTTCCACCTTATTTTTTCCCTTTAGATGAAATCCATTTTTTAGACATATTGATCAGGTCATCAAAATCAACTGGTTTAGACAGATAGTCGTTGGCCCCCACTTCCATGATTCTTTGCTTATCTTGCGGCATGGCTTTTGCGGTTAGCGCAATGATAGGTATTTCAGCCAGATTTAAATTAGAACGTACCGCGGCAATGACCTGGAAGCCATCCATCTCTGGCATCATGATGTCCATCAAAATAAGATCGACACCATTTTTATCGAGCATACTCAAAGCGAGTTTTCCGTTGATTGCACAAAGAACTTTTGCTCCATGTTGTTCAAGGGCAGCGGTCACCGCAAACAGATTGCGTGGATCATCATCGACCACCAGAATGGTTTGACCTGCTAAATGTTTTATATTGTTGTCTGTCGCTTGTTTGACGTTTTTGATAGCGGGTGTCTGTTTTACCTCACTCAAAAAACGTTCTATATTTTGTTGCAACCTTGATTCTGCATGTGCAGTTTTGATGATGATACTGTCGGAATAACGACTTAACACGGCTTCTTGTTCTTCGCTAAGTTCATTCAAGCTGAAGAAAATCAATGCGGTACCGTTATGTATTTGTTTAACGGCGGTCGCGATCGATTCAGCCCGTTGAATGTCGATGCCAGTCAGATCCACGATAACAAGATTCCATATCCATTCTCTCAGAACGGTCGATATATCTGAATTGGCAGAAATTTCTTGCAGGTGCTTTTTGTCATTCTCGACGTTGGGGCCGAGAAGTTTTTTGATATCTTTTGCATTGATACCACCACTGGTGATGGTGAGAACTGATTGGACCTGGTCGTTGCGTACAAAAGAAAGCAAGGCCGCTTCCGCTTCGATTAATTGGCACTCATTGGCAGGCTTTTGAAGGTAGCCTATGCTCTTATGCAAATCTTTTGCTTCATTGTGATCCCGGGCAGAAACGATATAGATAGGAATAGAAGCCAGGTCTCGTGTGGACTTAATTTTCTCTAATACTTCTGTACCTTCCATGTCTGGTAGGCCCAAGTCTAATAATATCCCTGAAGGTTGATAGGTGTGAGCCATCGCTATGCCCTGCGCAGCGTTTTCTGCCAGTATGGTTTTGTAACCAAGGCGACGATTGATTTCCAATAGTGCCATACCAAATGCAGGATCATCATCAATCAGCAAAATTAATTTATCGCCTTCTTTTAGTTGCAGTCGATCGTCGATGATGGTGTTTATTGCCGTGGACAAAGGTTTTTCGATGACAGGATTCATTTTCACTTTTGGTACCCAACCCGGTGGCGCTTCCGGCAGGCATAGGGTGAAGGTGCTCCCTTGGTTGGCGACGCTTTCGATCTCTATTGTGCCGCCAAGTAAGTTGGAAATACTGCGACTGATCGTTAGCCCCAGTCCTGTTCCGCCAAATTCGCGGGAGGTCGAACCGTCTGCTTGTCTGAACGCTTCAAAGATCACCGCTTGTTTGTCTTTAGGGATGCCAATGCCAGTATCGATGACACTCAGACAGATAGGTAAGGTCGAGCCTGGTCTGCGTTGCAGACGCAACGTAACGCTACCTTGTTTGGTAAATTTAAAGGCATTCGATAATAAATTCCTCAATATTTGCGCCAGCTTGTCAGGATCACTGACAAAGTTAGTATGCAACTGATCATCGACAATAAATTGCAGATGTCGCTCTTCTGCCTGCGCAACAAATAAATCTTGCAGATACGAAGTGAAGGAAGAAATGGTAATTTCTGAGTATGTGATATCCATGTGCCCGGCTTCGATTTTCGATAAGTCGAGTACATCGTTAATCAAGGCCAATAAATCTTTACCAGAACGGAGGATGACTTCAGCGCGTTTGACATCTTCGGGCGATAACATGTGATCATTGTTACTAGCCATGATTTTGGATAACAAAATAATCGCGTTTAAAGGCGTTCTTAATTCATGCGACATATTTGCCAGGAATTCTGACTTATAGCGGCCAGAATTTTCCAGATCTTTGGCTTTGATATCGAGTTCGAGTTGGGATTGTTTTAGTGCTTGATTATTTTGTTCCAATATTTGCTGTTGTTCTTCCATTTGCGCATTGGCCTGGCGCAGCTCTTCACTTTGTTGCTGCAGTTGTTGCTGTTGTTCTTCCATTTGCGCATTGGCTTCTTGCAGACTCTCACTTTGCTGACGGGCTTCTTGTTCAGCGGCATTCGCTTTAGTTAACAATTGCCGAATACTGTCGCGTTGTTCAGCAATGTACAAGAAAGAGGCAATGACACCGCAAGCATTGGCTAGCAATTCCAATTCTACGTTTTCAAATTTGATGAAACTGGCCAGCTCAATGACGCCTAACAGAACATCGTCCCTGAGTAACGGATAGGTATAGGTATATAGTGGTTTGTTACTGGTGGTGCCGGTGACGATAGGTGCCGTATCGTGACTGACCGTGGTGAGAATAATGGGTTTGCGTTCCCGGGCGACCTGACCGACGGCACCTTCGCCGACTTTGAAACGCGAACCAAGATGATCGCGCTCGGTGTACATATAACTACCCATCAAATCGAGTGCTTCTTCTTCATGATGATACAAGTAAATGACACCACGCCCGGCATTCAGATATCGCGCTAATATGCTGATACTCAGGTTGGCTAATTCTTGAATGGAGTAATCACCCGTTAGTGACGTTGTGAGTTGGCTGCTTCCATCTTTGAGCCAGTTGCGTCGATCATCTTCTTGTTTCGTAAGGCGTAACAAATTGGTCATGCTGTTGATCGACAGGCTCAGACGATCATGTTCTGATAAAACCCGCGCTTGTCTGGAAAAGTCTCCTTTGCCTATCAGATCGGTTTGTATTGCGAGGTCTGAGAGATTCTGTACTAGTACCTTGATTTTCCCCAACAGGCTACTTGCTGCCGCCTTGTCCAGATCCTGGCTAATTCTTAAATCTCCAGTGGACACGCGACCAACCAGATCGGAAACGTGCTGTGGGTCACCGCCGAGCGTTTTAAGTATCGCGTTCGATACAAACATGGTGATGGTTGTCACGATGATGAGCAGCAGAACAGAAATAAAACCGCCTAACAGCAAGGCATGACTTTTTGAATTTTGTGCTTCTGCTGCACTGTCATTGCCTAATTTAACGTTATAAAGAATTTCTTCGTTCAGGACGGCATTGAATTTATCGAATTGTGTGGCGATTTTTTCATCGAGCAATAAGGCAATTGCGTCAGTTTTTTTTTGTGCGCGAGATGTCACCAGAATGGTGTCAATATCAGGGCCAAGGATTTCCCAGATCGCTTTTAATTGATTGAGATAGTTCTGATCTTTTTCATCACTGACACAAGAGACATTGAGACAACCGTCAGTTTCAAATTTTTTTAAACTGCTGCTGACTTCGTTACGGCCTTTGATGATTTCTTTGTCCACCTCAATCATTTTTTGTGGATCAGTATTGGTAATGTGCAGTCCTATTTGTATTCGAACTTTGTTATAGCCACTTTTGGCATTCACTAAGTTGACTATGCTGCCTACAGTGTTTGCATTTGCATAACTCGCTTGTTCGAATACTTTGTTGAGCTCAAACAACAGAAAACCAGCGAGCCCAGCGATGCCGATGGCGACAACCAGAACAACGAGCATCATTCTTTGCTTCAACGTCAGATTCATACATTCCTCCAGGGGAGTGAAGCGATCTTAAGTAGTTAATTTTATGTAGCAGGGATAAGGAAGCGATGATGGCAGTACTGAAAAGAAGAACGGTGAAGCATTGGCTGATATCTTAGCTTATCCATATAGGCATTAAAATTTATTGTGTGAAAATGCTATCTTTATCGCCACAAAATGACGCAATAATTCGCTTATTTGTTGCTCCATTGATACTGAGCTTTATTTTTTCAGGCGCTTAAAAGTGTAATTATAAAAATAGCAATAATAGGTGAAAATGCCATACCAAAAAAAATATTCTCTTACAATTTCATTTACGCCAGAAACAAACGACCAACAAATAAAATGTAAAAATAAACAATAAAATGTTTAATTTTTAACTAAATCCGTATTTTTTATCGAAAAAAACTAAAATAATTAAAATTTTTTTGGGTTTTTGTAACTTTCCATGTCAACGGAAGTCAACGCTCCTTCGTTTTTGTATCCAAAGGATCTTTGCCAGTACTTTTCGGGTAGCGAAGAATCCCTTCTCAAGGAGTCTGGAAATGATTTACGAAATTTTGGTTCGCCCTTCTGACAACAAGAAGATGACATCCGATCATTTGATTTGGATTGAAAGTGATTTGCCATCACGTTCGTTCGAAAAATGGATGCGTGATCGCGCTTTGCTCGATGGTACCTTGACTGCGCCTATCGTACGCTGGAGTATTGTTCAGACGACACGTCCTGCTCACTTCAAATTGGCGACGCAAGCGAAGGCATTAAAAAGCCGCATTTCTGAATTGATGAGCGCGCAACCTGAAGTGCGAGAAGTGCCCGATGCTTCTAAAGCACTGAGTGCGTTCCGCTTGAAAGCACAAAAAAGCGAGTTGGTTGGCGCTTACCTGTAAGTCTTTAATTCCGGAAATAAAAAAGCACAATCTGATTAAGTGTAGATTGTGCTTTTTGTGTTTTCAGAAAAGCATTTGCTCTCTGGCGCTATGCCGGACTGAGCACGAGCATTGAGTTAGTTCCTGCCTTACTCAAACCGTGCTTCGGCACTTTGTTAACGTTGTCAAAACTCTTCCCACTCATTACTGTCAGCTGTCGTTTGCTTTTTGCCTGATTTTGATCGATTGGCAATGTTGGCGGCGGCAGTTAATTGTGTTGCTGTTTTACCTGAAGGCATCGCCTTTCTAGGTGCTGGCTTCGCTTTCAATGCCACCGCAGAGTGCTGCGGTGTTTGGGCGTGACGATCGCTGTTCTGGTTAATTTTAAATTGTGCCACGACGTGGGATAGCTTAGTCGATTGTTCGCGCATACTTTCTGCGGCGGCAGCAGCTTCCTCAACTAATGCGGCGTTTTGCTGCGTCATTTCATCCATCTCGTTGATCGCAATATTCACTTGTCCTATGCCAGAACTTTGTTCCTGACTTGCCGAGGTAATTTCAGCCATGATGTCGGCAACATGCTGAACCCGTGTGACAATCTCGTTCATCGTCTGACCTGCATTGTCGACTAAGGTGCTGCCGTGTTCGACTTTTCCAACGGAGTCGTCGATCAGTTGCTTGATTTCTTTCGCTGCGGAGGCGCTGCGTTGTGCCAGGTTTCTTACTTCAGACGCGACGACGGCAAATCCGCGACCTTGTTCACCAGCACGTGCGGCTTCGACCGCCGCATTTAAAGCAAGAATATTGGTTTGAAAAGCAATACCATCAATGACGGAAATAATATCGACGATTTTATATGAGCTCTCTTTGATTGAACCCATGGTGGTCACCACTTGCGCAACCACATCGCCGCCTTTCGACGCAACGCCAGCGGCGGTGACGACTAACTGATTTGCTTGTCTTGCATTATCGGCATTTTGTTTGACAGTCGATGTCAGCTCTTCCATAGAAGAGGCTGTCTCCTCGAGGGAGCTGGCCTGGGATTCTGTACGAGAGGACAGGTCCGCATTGCCTGAAGCGATTTCGCTTGCTGCGACATTGATTGCTTCTGTTCCTTGTCTGACATCGGCGATGACATGGCTAAGTCCGATACTGATGCCATTGATCGCATCCATTAATTGACCGATTTCATCGTGTCGATGAATATTCACTGCGGCCGTCAAATCACCTTGTGCCATTTTTTTTGCAACATCAGTCGCTTCGATCAGTGGTTTAGTAATCGACGTCGTGATTAACCAGCCACAAATACCAGAAAGACAAGCGGCGATCATCGATAAGGCGATTAACAGAATGCGGCTGGTTTCGTAAGTGGATTGAATTTCTGTTGCATGTTGGTTGATCTGGTCGCGTTGTAATTGAAGAAGTTCTTCGATCTTTTTCACATAAGCTTTTGCCGCAGGTAAGAAAATTTGTTCCAGAGCTTGATTTGCTTCTTCAGCTTTATCTGCTTTTTTTAATGAAATAACTTTTTCACGCCCTTCCAGATATGTTTTTCGTGCTTCTGAAATTGATTGGAATAATGCTTTTTCCGCCTCTGAATTCAGATGTGTTTCTATGCTTTTTTGTAAAATAGCAGAAGTGCGGGTAGACTCATCCTGATCTTCTTTGAAAAATGCTGCCAGTGATGGATCTGAACTTTTCGCGATAGCACTCGTTCGGCGCACGCCAGTATGGATATTGCGATACCAGTCACTCACCAGACGTTCAGTGGTCAATGGATCATTTAATAATTCCTGGGTCGCATGTGCTACGTTGCTCAGGCGTGTTAGTGCAATAATCGTGGTAATAAGAGACAAAAAAAGAACCAAGGCAAATCCTAAGCCCAGTCGTTTTCCTACAGACAATTGTTTAGTCAATGAAGCCATTTTTTTCCGTAAAATTTCGGTGCTTTGGTTGATCCATCTTCGGGTGTATTGAACGATGATATCCGCGATAATCAGGTGCGCGGGGAATTTAAATGATTCAAACCACGCAAAGCGAATCATCATTTCCATCGGGCAATAATTATAGAGGCTTTCATCGAATTTTTGATGCGTATTTTCACGTAAGTGATTGATTTTTTTAAAATAAATAGAAGTCAGTCCAGGTACTGCATGCTTATGATGCTTTTATTAATTCTTCTGAGGGATTTTTTTGAAGCTTCTGGATTGCTTTTGTCTGGTGTTCTTTTACTTGAGTACTTTTTAGGTCAATTGGTATGGCAAGACTTCCTCGTTTGGTAATTCCTCATTCTTTACATCATGTAATTCAGCGCAGCCACGATGGTATTGCTTTGTTCAGAGATGAAGAGGACTATCGGTTTTTTCTGCATATTGCGTTACAGGCGACAAGGCAATTCAAGCTGGCAATTCATGCGTACGTGTTGATGCCAGACCATATACATCTGGCGTTAACGCCGTCCGATGAGCAAGGGCTGAGCAAGATGATGCAATATATAGGGCGTTATTACGTTCCTTACTTTAATCGTAAATACCAGCGTACGGGCAGTTTGTGGCAAGGACGATACAAGGCCACGGTAATTCAGGCTGAAACTTATTTTTTGCCATGTAGTGTTTATATGGAAACCAATCCTGTGCGTTCGGGTCTGGTCACCGATGCAGGCGACTATCCATGGTCAAGTTATCAACATCACATCGGTCAAAGAGCGGATATGTTGGTTTCAGATCATCCGATTTTTTGGGCTTTAGGCAACACACCGTTTCAGCGTGAAGCAAATTACAAAGAGATGATCGCTGCGTCTCTTTCAAAAAAAGAAATCAATTTACTGTCGGAATCGACGAATAAAGGGTGGCTGCTCGGTTCTGCTGCATTCAAAATTGAAATGGCAAAACTGAGTGCGCGCAGAGTGGAGCCTGCCCGACCTGGTCGCCCGCGCAAGCCTGTTAGTGCTTAACGCTGATTATGACAACTAATTTAGTGCGATAGCTTATCGCATTTTTATTCAACTTAATTTACTCTGACCCCATTAAAAATAAACGGTAATTTTGGATAAAATTAAATGACTCTGACCCTATTTTATTTGTGTTGATGTTTCTTTTGCGCTGCACTATTCTCCATCTCAGACTTTCAATTTTGCACTCTGGAGATAGCTATGCAAGCCCAAGGTTTATACGATCCGTCCAACGAACATGACGCCTGTGGTGTTGGTTTTATTGCACATATCAAAGGTAAAAAAAATCACGCCATCGTCGAACAAGGTTTGCTGATTTTGAAAAATCTCGATCACCGGGGTGCGGTTGGTGCTGATGCGTTGATGGGCGATGGCGCCGGGATTCTGATTCAGATTCCGGATCAGTATTATCGTGAAGAAATGGCGAAGCAGGGCGTGCAGTTGCCACCGCCAGGCGAATACGGCGTTGGCATGATCTTTTTGCCAAAAGAACACGCTTCCCGTCTGGCGTGTGAGCAAGAAATCGAACGTGCAGTCCGCGCAGAAGGCCAGGTCGTGCTGGGTTGGCGTGATGTGCCAGTCGATCGTGAGATGCCGATGTCGCCGACCGTGCGTGAAAAAGAGCCGGTGATCCGTCAGATCTTTATCGGACGTGGTCCGGACATCATGGTGACCGACGCGCTGGAACGCAAACTTTATGTGATCCGCAAATCCGCAGTACACGCAATTGAAGCCCTGAAACTGATTCACGGTAAAGAATACTTCGTACCATCGATGTCAGCACGCACTATCGTCTACAAAGGCTTGCTGCTGGCGGATCAGGTTGGCGTTTACTACAAAGATCTGCAAGACGAACGTTGTGTTTCCGCGCTGGCGCTGGTGCACCAACGTTTTTCGACAAATACTTTCCCAGAATGGCCGCTCGCTCACCCGTATCGCATGATTGCGCACAATGGCGAGATCAATACCGTCAAAGGTAACTTCAACTGGATGCGTGCCCGTGAAGGCGTGATGAAGTCGGCTGTTTTGGGCGATGACTTGCAAAAACTCTATCCATTGATTTTTGAAGGCCAGTCAGACACCGCGAGTTTTGATAATGCGCTTGAATTGCTGGTGATGGCAGGTTATCCCATTGCACAGGCAATGATGATGATGATTCCGGAGGCCTGGGAAAATCACGGCATGATGGATGAAAACCGTCGTGCATTCTACGAATATCATGCTGCGATGATGGAGCCATGGGATGGCCCGGCAGCGATGGCATTTACGGATGGTCGCCAGATTGGTGGTACGCTTGACCGTAACGGCTTGCGTCCAGCGCGTTATATCGTGACTGATGACGATCTGGTCGTGATGGCATCGGAATCAGGTGTCTTGCCGATTCCTGAATCCAAAATTATCAAAAAATGGCGTTTGCAGCCAGGCAAAATGTTCCTGATTGATCTGGAAGCAGGTCGCATCATCGATGATAAAGAAATCAAAGATACCTACGCTAATGCAAAACCGTACAAACAATGGATCAAATCTGTCCGGATTAAATTAAACGAGCTCAAAGGCGAAGCAGATACTCAGCCAGAAGCGGCAACTTTGCTCGACATGCAGCAAGCGTTTGGCTATACCCAGGAAGATATCAAGTTTCTCATGACACCAATGGCAACCACTGGTGAAGAGGCGATTGGTTCGATGGGTAATGATTCGTCACTGGCGATCATGTCCAACAAGCTCAAACCGCTGTATAACTACTTCAAACAGTTGTTTGCGCAGGTGACCAATCCCCCTATCGATCCGATCCGTGAAGCGATGGTCATGTCTCTGGTTTCGTTCATTGGCCCAAAACCCAATTTGCTCGATACAAACAATATCAACCCACCTATGCGTCTGGAAGTGGCGCAACCAGTCTTGAATTTTGATGATATCGCCAAACTGCGCAACATCAGTGCTAATACAGGCGGCAAGTTCAAATCCTATGAACTCGATATCTGCTACCCGATTGCATGGGGTAAAGATGGTATCGAAGCGCGCCTGGCTTCCATCTGCGCAGAAGTGGTCGATGCGGTTAAATCTGGCCATAACATTATGATCATTACCGATCGTAAGATGGATGCCAATTTTGTTGCGATTCCGGCCTTGTTAGCGACATCCACTGTGCACCAACATCTGGTCAGCAAAGGCTTGCGCACAACAACAGGTCTGGTCGTCGAAACTGGTTCAGCGCGTGAAACACATCACTTTGCCCTGTTGGCAGGTTATGGCGCCGAAGCGGTGCATCCGTATCTGGCAATGCAAACTCTGGCAGATATGGCAACATCGTTACCCGGTGATATTTCTGCGGAAAAAGCGATTTACAACTATACCAAAGCCATCGGTAAAGGTCTGATGAAAGTCATGTCGAAAATGGGCATTTCGACTTACATGTCTTACTGCGGCGCGCAAATTTTTGAAGCGATTGGTTTGAACAAATCGCTGGTCGACAAATACTTTAAAGGTACTGCATCTAATGTGGAAGGCATCGGTGTATTTGAAGTCGCAGAAGAAGCCTTGCGTTTACATACATTGGCATTCGGAACTGATCCTGTTCTGGAAAACGCGCTCGACGCCGGCGGTGAATATGCTTTCCGTATTCGTGGCGAAGATCATATGTGGACGCCGGACGCGATAGCTAAACTGCAGCATTCGACCCGTGCTAACAACTACAACTCCTACAAAGAATATGCGCAGATCATCAATGATCAATCCAAGCGCCATATGACGTTGCGTGGTCTGTTTGAGTTTAAGATCGACCCGGCAAAAGCGATTCCGCTGGACCAGGTTGAGCCTGCTAAAGAAATCGTTAAACGCTTTGCGACAGGTGCGATGTCCCTGGGCTCTATCAGCACAGAAGCGCATGCAACACTGGCGATCGCGATGAACCGCATTGGTGGTAAATCCAATACAGGTGAAGGTGGTGAAGATCCGGCGCGTTACCAGCAAGAATTAAAGGGTATTCCTATTAAGCAAGGCGCAAGTCTGGCCTCAGTGATTGGTCGCGAGCAAATCGAGGTCGACATTCCTCTGCAGGAGGGTGACTCGTTGCGCTCCCGCATCAAGCAGGTTGCTTCTGGTCGCTTTGGTGTGACTGCAGAATACTTGATTTCTGCTGATCAGATTCAGATCAAAATGGCGCAGGGTGCTAAGCCAGGTGAGGGCGGTCAGTTGCCAGGTCATAAAGTGTCTGAATACATTGCGAAATTGCGCTTTTCCGTGCCAGGCGTTGGTTTGATTTCGCCACCACCACATCATGATATTTATTCGATCGAAGATCTGGCGCAATTAATTCATGATTTGAAAAACGTCAATCCAAAAGCATCGATCTCTGTCAAGTTGGTATCCGAGGTCGGTGTCGGTACGATTGCGGCAGGTGTCTCTAAAGCCAAGGCTGATCACGTGGTCATTGCAGGTCATGATGGCGGTACCGGTGCTTCGCCTTTGTCTTCGATTAAGCATGCTGGTACGCCATGGGAATTGGGCTTATCTGAAACCCAGCAAACGCTGGTGCTGAATGGCTTGCGTGGTCGAGTCCGTGTGCAGGCAGATGGTCAGATGAAAACGGGTCGTGACGTCGCGATTGCTGCTATGTTGGGTGCAGATGAAATCGGTTTTGCGACGGCGCCTTTGGTGGTTGAGGGGTGCATCATGATGCGTAAATGCCACCTCAATACTTGCCCTGTTGGTGTCGCAACACAGGATCCTGTTTTACGCGCCAAGTTCTCTGGCAAGCCAGAATATGTGGTGAACTATTTCTTCTTTGTTGCCGAAGAAGTGCGTCAAATCATGGCGCAATTGGGCGTGCGTACTTACGATGAATTGATTGGTCGCGTCGATTTGTTGGATAAATCAAAAGCGGTGACACATTGGAAAGCCAAAGGCTTAGATTTCTCCCGGATTTTCCATCAACCAGAAACCACGGCACATACCGACATTCGCCATGTCGAAGCGCAGGATCATGGTCTCGAAAAAGCACTTGATAACAGACTGATTGCCCAGGCAAAAATTGCTTTGGACACGGGCGAAAAAGTATCGTTTATTTCACCAATCAAAAATCTGAACCGCACAGTCGGTGCAATGTTGTCCGGTGAAGTGGCGAAAAAATATGGCCATGCAGGTTTGCCTGACGACACGATACACATCCAGCTGCAAGGTACCGCTGGTCAGTCGGCAGGCGCATTCCTGGCACAAGGCGTCACCCTGGATCTGGTTGGCGAAGGCAACGACTATGTGGGTAAAGGATTGTCTGGTGGTCGTATCATCATCCGTCCGAACACTGAGTTCCGTGGTTGGGCTGTCGACAATATCATTTGTGGCAATACCGTTTTATACGGTGCGATTGCTGGTGAGGCGTTCATCAACGGTGTCGCTGGTGAGCGTTTCGCGGTACGTAATTCGGGTGCTGTGACCGTCGTTGAAGGAACTGGTGATCATGGTTGCGAATACATGACAGGCGGTACCGTGATTGTCCTGGGCAATACTGGCCGCAATTTTGCAGCGGGGATGTCTGGCGGGATCGCGTATGTCTACGACCCTGATGGAGAATTTGAATCTAAATGCAATATGTCCATGGTAACGTTGGAGCCAGTGTTGGCAGGCGACGTACAGACGGCAACGGTCGACAAAGCAATCTGGCACAGTCGCTTGCGTGGTGGCGAACCTGAAACTGACGAAGCGATCTTGCGTAGTCTGATTGAGCGTCATTTCAAGCATACTGGCAGTACTCGGTCCCGCAATTTGCTGGATGACTGGGCACGCAGCCGTGTTAAATTCGTGAAGGTTTTCCCGATCGAATACAAACGTGCATTGGCTGAAATGTATGCAGCAAAACAGACAACGTCCGCTTTGGAAAAGGCAGCTTAAAAAACATCGATTGTCAGCCGGGCGGGGTATCACGGCTGACAGTGAAAAATGATTTTAGGGCTGTCAGCCCGCAACGATATTGAGGTCAGATTATGGGTAAAGTAACCGGTTTTATGGAATATCAGCGCTTGCAGGAAGCCAGCGAAGCGCCGCAATCGCGCAAAAAGCATTACAAAGAATTTTTAGTCCATCTGGATGATGCGCAATCAAAAGTGCAGGCAGCACGTTGCATGGATTGTGGTATCCCGTTTTGTAATAACGGCTGCCCAGTCAACAACATCATTCCTGATTGGAATGATCTGGTGTATCACGGTGATGTAAAGCAAGCATTGGAAGTTTTACATTCGACCAATAACTTTCCGGAATTTACCGGACGCATTTGTCCTGCGCCATGCGAATCAGCATGTACTTTAGGCATCAATGAAGACGCGGTCGGTATCAAATCAATAGAACATTACATCATTGATAAAGGCTGGGAAAATGGCTGGGTAACGGCGAAAGCGCCAACAAACAAAACCGGCAAAAAGATTGCCATTGTTGGTTCTGGTCCTGCCGGCCTTGCGGCCGCACAACAATTGGCGCGTGCCGGACATGATGTGACCGTGTTCGAAAAAAATGATCGTGTCGGTGGTTTGCTGCGTTATGGTATCCCTGATTTTAAGATGGAAAAATCACATATTGATCGCCGGGTCGAACAGATGCAGGCAGAAGGTGTCACTTTCCGCACAGGTGTATTTGTTGGTAAAGATTTTCCAGCGTCAGTAACAAACTGGTCAAAAGAAACAATTTCTCCGGAAACTTTGCAAAAAGAATTTGATGCTGTTGTTATTGCTGGTGGAGCAGAAACACCGCGTGATTTGCCTGTGCCAGGTCGTGAGCTCAAAGGCGTACACTTTGCGATGGACTTTTTGCCTTTGCAAAACAAGGTCAATGCGGGCGACAAGGTAAAAGATCAGATCATGGCAACCGGCAAACATGTCGTGGTCATTGGTGGTGGCGATACCGGCTCTGATTGCGTTGGTACGTCTAATCGCCATGGCGCAAAATCGGTGGCCCAGTTTGAATTATTGCCGCAGCCACCTGAGCAAGAAAATAAGCCATTGGTCTGGCCCTATTGGCCGACTAAATTACGTACTTCATCTTCCCATGAAGAAGGTTGTGAGCGTGATTGGGCAGTTGCCACCAAGCGCCTTGAAGGGAAAGCTGGTAAGGTTGATAAGTTAATTGCTTGCCGCGTTGAATGGAAAGACGGAAAAATGCAAGAAATTCCGGATTCTGAATTTGAAATGAAAGCAGATTTAGTGTTGCTGGCAATGGGCTTTGTTTCACCGGTTCAGCAAGTCTTAGATGCATTTGGTGTGGACAAAGACGCGCGCGGTAACGCTAAAGCAACGACCGAAGGTGTGGGCTGCTATAAGACGAATGTTGACAAAGTATTCGCTGCGGGTGACATGCGTCGTGGTCAATCACTGGTCGTTTGGGCTATCCGCGAGGGGCGCCAATGTGCCCGTGAGGTCGATGCTTATTTGATGGGCAGCTCAGTTTTGCCACGCTAAAGCCAGGCTCATTGCTGCGTTTCTTTGTCGCATTGGATTGATTAGCGTCGACAACAATCGTTAACAGTCGTTATATCGTGACCGATAGCTGATTTCTGTGAAAAGACGGAAATCAGCTATTTTTTTGTCTTAAATATAAAATTTTGCAAATTAATGACTCTGCATTCATTAATTATTTTGTGCTCTGCAAGAAATATTTTAAATAAAAATGTGAATTTAATATGTTTTACAATATTTAATTCTGTGATTGTAAGAAATTCAAAATTTGTGTAATTTTATTATAATTTTGATATAATTATCGTAACAACTTCATTTTCTGATCTGCATTACAATCTAACTTTTGCAAAATAATCTCATTAGACGTGCCAAATCTTGTTGAAATTCGCGATGTGCAATTCGGTTACGGGGCGCGGACAATATTGTCCGGCCTGCGTATGGATTTCCCGCGCGGTAAAGTTATTGCCGTCATGGGCGGCTCAGGTTCTGGTAAGACCACTATTCTGCGTCTGATCGGCGGTCAAATCCGTCCCCAATCAGGCAGTATCAATGTGAATGGTCAGCAGATTCAGGATATGGATAATGCCGCCTTGTATGCCATGCGCAGAAAAATGGGCATGTTATTTCAGCACGGTGCGTTATTCACTGACTTAAGTGTCTTTGATAACGTTGCGTTCCCGCTGCGTGAACATACCAACTTGTCAGAGTCGATGATACGCGATCTCGTGATGCTGAAGTTGCAAGCGGTCGGATTGCGTAATGCTGCCAATTTGATGCCATCCGAAATATCTGGTGGGATGGCGCGTCGTGTCGCCTTAGCGCGCGCAGTGGCGCTTGATCCGGAATTGTTGATGTACGACGAACCTTTTGCCGGTTTGGATCCGATTTCTATGGGTGTTACGGCAAATTTGATTCGACATCTCAATGATGCGTTAGGATCAACATCGATTCTCGTGTCGCATGATGTGAACGAATCTTTCGCGATCGCTGACTATGTGTATTTCTTGTCACAAGGAAAAATCGTGGCAGAAGGAACTCCAGCGCAGATGCGTGAGTCTGAAGATCCCTATGTCAAACAATTTGTCCATGCAGAAGCGGATGGCCCTGTTCCTTTCCACTATCCAGGCAAAACTTTATTGGATGATCTGGGTTTGAAAGGGCAGGCATGATATTTGAACGCATAGGACGTTGGGTACGTGAATCAGCCAATGATCTTGGCTACGCTACACGTTGTTTCTTTTTAATTTTACGTAGCGCGTCAGGTTTGTGGCGCAGACCTCGACTCATTACCGATCAGATTCATTTTATTGGTAATTATTCGCTTGTTATTATCGCCGTATCCGGATTGTTTGTCGGTTTTGTACTTGGTTATCAAGGGTATTACACGCTCAATCGCTATGGTTCAGAAGAGGCTCTTGGCTTGTTGGTCGCGTTGTCATTGACCCGCGAATTGGGTCCGGTAGTGACCGCCTTATTGTTTGCCGGGCGCGCAGGAACATCACTAACGGCAGAAATTGGCCTGATGAAGGCCGGAGAACAATTGGCTGCGATGGAAATGATGGCGGTTGATCCAATACAGCGGGTGTTAGCGCCACGCTTTATTGCTGGCCTGATTGCTTTACCTATCCTGACGGCGATTTTCAATGCCATGGGCGTGATTGGTGGCTATATTGTCGGTGTGAAATTGATCGGTGTTGATGAAGGTTCGTTCTGGTCGCAAATGCAGGCTGGCGTTGAGGTCTGGCAAGATATCGGCAATGGTGTAATTAAGAGCATCGTATTTGGATTTGCGGTCACTTTTGTCGCTTTGTTCCAGGGGTATGAGGCGCAGCCGACTCCGGAGGGCGTAGCCCGCGCAACGACTCGCACCGTGGTGATTTCATCTTTGTTGGTATTGTGGCTAGACTTCTTGCTGACAGCGTGGATGTTTCAATAGATAGAATTCAAGAATTGGTTTGCAGAGCTCGCGAAAAATTGTAGGTTCTGGGCAGCAAAAATATGTGCTTCCTTGTTGACGTGAGGAAGAGGATTTTTTAGGAAAAATAATGCAAAAAAAATCTTTAGATTTCTGGGTGGGTTTATTCGTTGTTCTAGGTGCTGCCGCGCTGTTATTTTTGGCACTACAGGCCGGGAATATGAGTTCACTTTCTTTGGATAAGACCTATGATGTAGTAACTCGCTTCGACAATATCGGCGGTCTTAAACCACGGGCTGCGGTAAAAAGCGCAGGGGTTGTTGTTGGCCGGGTAGCGGACATCAAATTTGATGATAAAACCTACCAGGCGACGGTGACTTTGCGCTTAGATACACGTTATAAATTTCCGAAAGACAGTTCCGCAAAAATTTTGACGTCGGGATTGTTAGGGGAGCAATACATTGGTCTGGAAGCAGGGGGCGACACCAACAATCTGGTCGCCGGGGACAGAATTAAAATGACGCAGTCGGCAGTCGTTTTGGAAAATCTGATCAGTCAATTTTTGTTCAGCAAAGCGACCGACAGCAGTTCGGATGAAAAAAAATGAAACAGCTTATGAATACAATTTTCCCCAAACGTCTCGGTATGACGTTGGTACTTGCTATCAGTGTACTGACAACCGGATGTAGCACCACGACCGTGAGCAAGATCAAAGATAAAGCTGATAAAACGATTGATGCTATCGCTGTGAAGACTAACATTGGTCAAAACCCGCGTGATCCGCTCGAAGGCTTCAATCGTGTCATGTTCAATTTTAACGACTCTATTGACCGGGCTGTCGCAAAACCTGTGGCACAGGTTTACCACGATGTACTTCCGTCTTTCGTGCAAACCGGGATAGGTAATTTTTTTGGTAACATCGGTGATATCTGGAGTGCCTTCAATAGTCTGTTGCAAGGTAAAGGTGCCGAAACTTTTACCGGAATTATGCGTGTAGGCTTGAACACCACGTTTGGTCTTGGTGGTTTGATTGATATTGGTTCTCCGGCTGGCTTAAGCAAACATAAAGAAGACTTTGGTCAGACTTTAGGTGTGTGGGGCGTCAAATCCGGGCCCTACCTCGTGTTACCAGTATTAGGGCCAAGTACTGTGCGTGATGCGATTGCAACTCCGCTGGATTATTATGGCGATCCGTGGGCTTACTACAGACCAGTTTATATCCGCAATACGGGCACTGTTGTGAGGCTGGTGGATAAGCGCGCAAGTATTTTGGATGCCGGCTCGTTGATTGAAGATGCGGCATTAGATCAATACGTATTTATCCGCGATGCTTATCTGCAACGCAGAGAAAATCAAATTCATCCTGATGATTAATCACCCGGAAACCGGACTGGATAAGTAATTTTTGTTTCGCAGATCAACTTGTAAATCTGAAAATGGCAACAATATGAGCGGTAACGCATGTTAGGTGCCGTTAGATATGGATAAAAAATGAAATTAATGACATCAATTAAAGCAGTCTTCGCACAATTCTTTGTGCTTGCCTTTGTTGGACTGGCGCTGAATGCGCCCGCAATGGCGGCGGCAGATGAGGCACCAGATGCCATGGTGAAGCGAATTAGCCAGGAAATTCTGGATATTGCAAAGAACGACAAAGATATTCAAGCTGGCAATCAAAAACGCGTGTACGACATGGTGGAATCAAAGATTCTTCCGTACATTGATTTTCAGCGTATGACTTCATTGGCTGCTGGCAAGAGCTGGAAAGATGCAACACCAGATCAACAGCAGCAGCTGACTAAAGAATTCCGTACTTTGCTGGTATTTACATATTCTGGTGCGATTTCCCAGATTAAAGATCAACGCGTTGAGTTTAAGCCTATGCGTTCTGCACCTGAAGATACTGAAGTTGAAGTGCGTTCACAAGTGATTCAGTCCCGCGGTGATCCAATTCAATTGAACTACCGTCTTGCGAAATCAGCAACGGGTTGGAAAATTTATGACATCAATGTGTTGGGTGCATGGTTGGTTGAAACCTATAAAGGTACTTTCACAGAAACAATCAGCAAATCCGGTATCGATGGTCTGATCAAAACTTTGTCGGAAAAAAATAAGAAGTTGGCTGCCGGACCAAGCAAATCAACATCGAAATAATGAATTAATTTAATGAAATCATCCTGCTACGTTGTTAGCAGGATGATTTAAACACTTCATACTGAATAACGGAAAGTTTTCTGTGTACAAATTAGCAGGCGAACTCTCGCAGAAAAATGCTCGTGACGTTGTGGCGGCGGGCAATGCTGCCATTGCGCAAGGACAGTCTGATTTTGATTTTTCCAGTCTGGTTCAGATTGATTCATCAGCTGTCGTGACAATGATTGAATGGCAACGTCAGGCTGCGAACCAAAACAAAAACCTGCAGTTTCATGCAGTTCCGGCAAGTCTGATCAGCCTGATACAACTTTATGGCCTGACTGGCCAATTTCATATTACCCCTGCAGAGCGACATTGACGCTCACCGCCGGGGGAAAACTTTTCACGTTACTTCTAAGCTAATTACAGTCGCTGCTTTCAGTTCAAACGCTGAAAATCCCCTATAATCAAAGGTTTCGTCCTTACTCATTGGTGACGAAATTGCTGGTTTATCGTTTATTTCCGATTCCTTTTGAGCACGTAAGTGCAAAAATGCCACATGGCTGCCATACAAATTAGCAATATACAAAAACGCTACCAGTCCTTGCAGGCACTGGGTGGCGTCTCGCTGTCTATCGAAGAGGGTGAGTTTTTCGGACTTCTCGGGCCCAATGGCGCTGGTAAGACGACCCTGATTTCAATTCTGGCCGGATTAAATCGCGCTGATGCAGGAACAATTACCGTGCAAGGGCATGACGTCGTCAGCGACTATCGACATGCCCGAAGCAAGCTTGGCGTTGTACCGCAGGAATTAGTTTTTGATCCATTTTTCACCGTGCGCGAGACCTTGCGCATGCAGTCTGGTTATTTTGGTATCAAAAATAACGACAAATGGATAGATGAGATCATGGAAAACCTTGATCTGACCAATAAAGCCGATACCAATATGCGCGCCTTGTCTGGTGGTATGAAACGTCGCGTGCTGGTTGCCCAGGCGCTCGTCCATAAGCCGCCTGTGATCGTTCTTGATGAGCCAACTGCCGGTGTGGACGTAGAGTTGCGCCAGACCTTGTGGAAATTTATTGCGCGTTTGAATCGCGAGGGCCACACGATCGTCCTGACCACCCACTATCTGGAAGAAGCGCAGGCTTTGTGTAATCGCATCGCAATGCTTAAGCAAGGGAAAGTCGTGGCACTCGATAGTACTGCCGCGCTTATTAAGCGTATCTCGGGTTCGCAATTACGCGTCACCTTGGCAAGTAGCGGTAATCTGGCCTTACCAGACGCCTTGCGCGACAAAATTATTACTCATGAAACTCCATCTGATCCGCACCAATTTATTTTGCGGGTGACTGAGTATGGTCACGTAGAAACGATGTTGAGTGAGTTCCGTCTGGCAGGTTGTGTGATCGACGATTTGCAACTGCTGCAAGCGGATCTGGAAGATGTCTTCCTGCAAATTATGGAAGGCTGAATATGATGAATATGACTGGTTTTAATACGCTGTTGTACAAAGAAGTGTTACGCTTCTGGAAGGTTGCAACGCAAACAATTACCGCACCGATCATGACTGCGTTGTTGTATTTGCTCATTTTTGGTCATGTGCTGGAAGATCATGTTCAAGTCTATCCTGGCGTGCGTTATACCGCGTTTCTTGTTCCCGGACTGGTGATGATGAGCGTGTTGCAAAATGCATTTGCAAATTCGTCTTCATCCTTGATTCAATCGAAGATCACTGGCAATCTGGTCTTTGTCTTGCTGCCGCCTTTATCGCACTGGGAAATTTTTGGTGCGTATGTGTTGGCTGCGATCTTCCGTGGACTTGCCGTTGGCGCGGGTGTCTTTATCGTGACAGTATGGTTCGCTAATTTGAGTTTTTATTCGCCTTTGTGGATTATCCTGTTCGCATTATTAGGTGCTGCCATGTTGGGTACGATGGGCTTAATCGCTGGTATCTGGGCAGAAAAATTTGATCAGTTGGCTGCATTTCAGAACTTTCTGATTATGCCGGCAACCTTTTTGTCGGGCGTGTTTTATTCGATTCATTCCTTGCCGCCATTCTGGTTAACGCTGTCACGTTTTAATCCATTTTTTTACATGATCGATGGCTTTCGTTTCGGTTTTTTTGGCAAGTCCGATGTCGATCCTTCGCATAGTTTAATGATAGTCACAGTGTTCTTTATTCTGCTGGCGACGATTGCACTGCAGATGCTGAAGCGTGGTTATAAATTACGTCACTAATTTAGTTTTAGAAAGAAAAGCTGTGTTTCCTACCCCTGAACAAATTAAAAATTACATTGCAGCTGGCCTGGAATGTACCCACCTGGAAGTCGAAGGCGACGGCCAGCATTTTAACGCTATCATCGTTTCCGCCGCGTTTGCCGGTAAGCGCCCGATACAGCGTCATCAATTGGTGTACGCCGTCTTGGGTGATCGCATGCGCGAAGAAATCCACGCCTTATCGATGAAAACCCTGACGCCTGAAGAGTACCAAGCATAATGGACAAATTACTGATCACAGGCGGTTCCCGCCTGAACGGCGATATTCGTATCTCCGGTGCAAAAAATGCAGCGCTGCCTATCTTGTGCGCGGCCTTACTGACCTCGGATGAATTAGTGTTGCATAACGTTCCTTCATTGCAGGACGTCAGCACCATGTTCAAATTACTACGTCAGATGGGCGTCAGTGTTACGCAAGAAGACGGCGTTACCACTTTGCGTGGCAATGCGATTGATAAATTAGAAGCGCCGTACGACATGGTGAAAACCATGCGTGCATCTATCTTGGTATTGGGGCCATTGGTGGCACGCTTTGGCGAAGCCAGGGTCTCTTTGCCTGGTGGTTGCGGTATTGGTTCGCGCCCGGTTGATCAGCACATCAAAGGCTTGCAAGCCATGGGTGCTGAAATCACGATCGAAGCTGGCTATATTCACGCCAAAGCATCTCGTCTCAAAGGTACGCGTGTCGTGACCGACATGATTACCGTGACCGGGACTGAAAACTTGCTGATGGCAGCGACGCTGGCGGAAGGCGAAACGATTCTGGAAAATGCTGCACGTGAACCAGAAGTGACGGATCTCGCTAACTTGCTGGTCGCGATGGGAGCCAGAATTGAAGGCATAGGCACTGATCGTTTAGTGATTCAAGGTGTTGAACGTCTGCATGGCGCTACTCACACCGTGATCTCTGATCGGATCGAAACCGCCACTTTCTTGTGTGCCGTTGCGGCGACGGGCGGTGACGTTCGTGTGACCCACACACGCACCGATATTCTGGATGTCGCTTTGGATAAGCTGCGCGAAGCTGGCGTAGTGCTGACTACAGGACCAGACTGGATCCGCGCGCAAATGAGTGCCCGTCCAAAAGCTGTGGGTTTCCGCACGACCGAATACCCAGGCTTCCCAACCGATATGCAAGCGCAATTCATGGCGATGAACTGTATTGCCCAAGGCAATAGCCGTGTTACTGAAACGATCTTTGAAAATCGTTTTATGCACGTGCAAGAATTGAATCGCCTCGGCGCAAAAATTGAAATCGATGGTCACACTGCGATTGTTAATGGTGTCGACAAACTGGTGGGCGCGCCTGTGATGGCAACAGACCTGCGTGCTTCTGCTTCGCTGGTGATTGCTGGCATGGTGGCTGAGGGTGAAACACTGATTGATCGTATCTATCATTTAGATCGTGGCTATGATCGTATTGAACTCAAATTATCCGCAGTTGGCGCCAATATTCAACGAGTAAAATAATGACGACACAACTGACATTGGCATTATCTAAAGGCCGTATTTTTGAAGAAACGCTGCCCTTGCTGGAAGCTGCAGGCATACGCGTGACCGAAGATCCGGAAAAATCACGCAAGCTGATTCTGGCGACCAATGATCCGGCAGTACGTGTGATCATCGTACGCGCTTCTGATGTGCCTACCTACGTCCAATACGGCGCGGCCGATTTTGGTGTTGCGGGTAAAGACGTATTGCATGAGCATGGCGGCGAAGGTTTGTATCAGCCTATCGATTTGAATATCGCCCGATGCCGTATGTCAGTGGCTGTGTCCGCTGGTTTTGATTATGCCAAAGCGGTGCGGCAAGGCGCACGCTTACGTGTTGCAACCAAGTACACTGAAACTGCGCGTCAGCATTTCGCCAGCAAAGGTGTACACGTTGATTTGATTAAATTGTACGGTTCGATGGAATTGGCACCACTGGTCGGTTTGTCCGATGCCATCGTCGATCTGGTTAGTACTGGCAACACGCTCAAGGCAAATAATCTGGTCGAAGTTGAACACATCATGGATATTTCTTCGCGTCTGGTGGTAAATCAGGCGGCATTGAAATTAAAGCGTGAGCGTTTGCAACCAATTCTGGAAGCATTTGACCGCGCCTCCAAACTGAATACCTAATTTTCTAGAGATAAGCATGGCTTCACTGATTACCCGCCTCGATTCTGCTGATGCAGATTTTTCTACCAGATTGTCGTCATTGCTGGCATTTGAAGCGAGCGAAGACGAAGCCATCGATCGCGCTGCTGCACAGATATTGGCCAGCGTGAAAGCCAATGGCGATACTGCCGTGCTGGAAGCGACTAACCGCTTTGATCGACTGCAAGCAGCCAGCATTGCTGAGCTCGAATTGTCGCAATCTGAAATGCAGGTAGCGTTGCAATCCTTAAGTCCTGAACGTCGTGCCGCATTAGAAACCGCGGCGCAGCGTGTGCGTGCTTATCACGAAGTGCAAAAGCGTGAATGTGGTTCTGGTGGCTTTAGTTATACCGAAGCCGATGGTACGGTCTTGGGACAAAAAGTGACGCCTTTAGATCGCGTTGGTATCTATGTGCCGGGCGGTAAGGCGGCTTATCCTTCTTCGGTATTGATGAATGCGATTCCGGCGAAAGTCGCTGGTGTACAAGAAATTATCATGGTGGTGCCGACGCCGGATGGTGTCAAGAATCCGTTGGTGCTGGCTGCTGCCGCAATTGCTGGCGTTGATCGTGTATTTACCATCGGTGGTGCGCAAGCAGTGGGTGCTTTGGCCTACGGCACTGCAACGATCCCGCAAGTCGATAAAATTGTTGGACCAGGTAATGCCTACGTGGCAGCCGCAAAGCGCCGTGTATTTGGTACGGTCGGTATCGATATGATTGCCGGACCATCCGAGATTTTGGTATTGTGCGATGGCACCACGGATCCTGATTGGGTGGCGATGGATTTGTTCTCACAAGCTGAGCATGATGAATTGGCGCAATCCATTTTATTATGTCCTGACGAGGCGTATCTGGAAGCGGTGCAGGCCAGCATCGTCAAATTACTGCCAGCGATGCCGCGCCATGAAGTTATTCGTACCTCACTCGCTAACCGCGGTGCCTTGATCAAGGTGCGCGATATGGATGAGGCCTGCGACATCGCCAATCGTATCGCGGCGGAACATTTAGAAATTTCTGCTGAAAATCCGCAGCAATGGGCAGATAAAATTCGCCATGCAGGTGCGATGTTTTTAGGCCGCTATTCCTCTGAAGCGCTTGGTGACTACTGCGCCGGCCCTAATCATGTTCTGCCAACCTCACGTACTGCAAGATTTTCTTCGCCCTTAGGCGTGTATGATTTCCAAAAGCGATCATCGATGATTTTTGTCAGTGAACAAGGTGCGCAAACCTTGGGTAAAGTCGCTGCTGAGCTGGCGTATGGCGAAGGTTTGCAAGCCCATGCACGTAGTGCTGAACTGCGCCTGAAATGAATACGCTGACATGAAAATTTCCATGAGTCCATGCGCATGAATGCTGATTGGCGAAATCAGGTTTTCTGTGAAGACGCGCTGCAGGGCTTGGCGCGTTTGCCGGATGCCAGCATCGATTTATTGCTGGCTGATCCGCCGTATGGACTGGGGAAAGATTATGGTAATGATTCCGACAAAATGGAATCAGCAGCCTATCTGGAATGGATGGCGCAATGGATAGATGCTGCTCTACCTAAGCTCAAAGCAAACGGCAGCCTATATATCTTTTTAACGTGGCGCTATTCGCCAGAAGTGTTTGTCTTGCTCAAGCAACGCATGACGATGATGAATGAAATCATTTGGGATAGGCGCGTACCATCGATGGGTGGCAGCGTGCGGAAGTATTCATCGGTGCATGACACGATAGGTTTTTTTGTTAAAGCCAAAGATTATTATTTTGATCTGGATGCGATACGGATTCCGTACGACGCCGCCACCAAAAAAGCGCGCAGCCGGAAAATTTTTGAAGGCGCAAAATGGTTGGAGCTAGGCTTCAATCCAAAGGACGTATGGAGTGTTTCACGCTTGCATCGAGAGCATGCCGAACGTGAAGAACACCCAACCCAAAAACCGCTCGAAATTATCGAACGTATGATCAAGGCCTCTTGCCCACCAGGCGGCGTGGTACTTGATCCCTTTATGGGCAGCGGAACCACCGCCGTCGCAGCAAAACGTTGTGGGCGTGATTTTGTCGGTTTTGAGTTAAATCCTGATTATTGCGCGATGATAGAGAAACGCCTGAGTTTGCACCCAAGTATTGCGCCAGCAGTGGCGCTTGCATAAAACAATGCAGGGGGGGAGTATGCAGTGTTGACTGTATATTGCCAGCTAGATTTATAGGCTTTCCGTTTTTGATATGCCGTACTGCCTGGAGTATATGGAATGAGTAGCAGCAACGTAACGAATTTAACGACGCTAACGAATATTATTCGCCCTGAAATCGCCAGTCTGTCGGCGTATCACGTGCCCGATTCTGCCGGTTTTGTGAAGCTCGACGCGATGGAAAACCCTTTTGTGTTGCCATCAGAATTGCAGCAAGACTTAGCGCATCATTTGGCGCAGGTTGCGATGAATCGCTACCCTGTTCCTTCTTATACGAGTCTGAAAAACATCATTGCTGAAAAGTTAGGCGTACCAGCCGGACATGAAATTATTGTCGGCAATGGTTCCGACGAATTGATCGCCATGATCTCGGTTGCATGCGCAAAGCCAGGTGCCAAAGTACTCGCGCCTGTGCCGGGTTTTGTGATGTATGCGATGTCTGCCAAATTTGCGGGGCTGGAATTTATCGGCGTTCCTTTGAACGCGGATTTCACACTCAATAAAAACGCCATGCTGGCAGCGATTACCAAACATCAGCCAGCGATCACCTATCTTGCCTATCCGAACAATCCCACCGGCACCTTGTATGATGCGGATGACATGGTTGAGATTTTGCACGCAGTAGGCAATACGGGCGTTGTGGTCGTTGATGAAGCTTACCAACCGTTCGCACAAACGAGTTTTATGTCACGACTGGCAGAGTTTGATAATCTGGTCGTGATGCGCACCGTGTCCAAGCTTGGGCTGGCAGGCATACGTTTGGGTTATATGGCGGGCAACAATGCTTTGATGAATGAATTTGAAAAAGTGCGCCCACCGTACAATATCAATGTCCTAACACAAGCAGCGGCGGAATTTGTCTTGCAAAGAGTTGAAGTGCTGGATGCGCAGGCAGCCGCATTACGCGCGCAGCGTAGTCAGTTAGCAGCAGCCTTGAGCGCGATGCCGGGCGTGCAAGTATTTCCCTCGGCAGCAAATTTTTTGCTGATACGTGTTGCAAACGCTGAACAAGTCTTTGTCAAATTGTTGAATCACAAAATTTTAGTTAAAAATGTAGGTAAAATGCATACTCTGCTCGAGAACTGTCTCCGTATCACCGTCAGTTCTCAGGAAGAGAATGATTTATTTCTTGCTGCGTTTGCAGCTTCTATGTCATCAAAATGAATAACTCAACTCAACGCATTGCGGCGGTTACCCGCAATACCAACGAAACACAAATTCGTGTTGCCATCAATCTGGATGGCACGGGTCAGCAAAAGCTTAATACCGGCGTGCCATTTCTGGATCACATGCTGGATCAGATTGCCCGTCATGGCCTGATTGATCTTGATATCGAAGCCGTTGGCGATTTGCATATTGATGCGCACCATACGGTAGAAGATGTTGGTATTACCCTGGGACAAGCGTTTGCCAAAGCCATGGGCGATAAAAAAGGCATACGCCGCTATGGACATGCGTATGTTCCGTTGGATGAAGCGCTGTCGCGCGTCGTCGTCGATTTTTCTGGACGCCCTGGTCTTGAATACCATATTCCATTCACCCGCGCCATGATTGGTGGTTTTGACGTTGATCTGACCCGCGAATTCTTTCAGGGTTTTGTCAACCACGCATTGGTGACATTGCATATTGATAATTTGCGCGGCGACAATGCGCATCACCAATGCGAAACCGTATTTAAAGCCTTTGGTCGTGCTTTGCGCATGGCAACTGAGCTTGATTCTCGTGCTGCTGGTACTATTCCATCTACTAAGGGTAGCCTTTAATTTGTGTTTTCAGACTCTGTCACAACATGATCATGAAGCTTGGATGGTAAGGTTGATGCGGGGTAAATTATGATGAATAAAATTGTTGTTGTTGATTATGGTATGGGAAATCTGCGCTCGGTAGCGCAAGCCCTGCGTGCCGTTGCGCCCGAGGCCAATGTACTGATTTCCGGCGAAGTCGCGGATATTCAAAGCGCGGATCGCATCGTCTTGCCTGGCCAGGGCGCGATGCCCGATTGCATGAGCAGTTTGCGTGACTCTGGCGTGCAAGAAGCTGTAGTGGATGCTGCCCGTAATAAGCCGCTATTCGGTGTGTGTGTTGGTGAACAAATGTTGTTTGATCTGAGTGAAGAGGGTAACACCCCGGGTTTAAGTTTGCTGCCCGGTAAGGTCGTGCGCTTCAGGCTGGATGGTCAGTTACAAGCCGACGGCTCACGTTTTAAAGTGCCGCAGATGGGATGGAACCGCGTACAACAATCGCGGTCTCACGCTTTGTGGCAAGATATACCGGACGAGGCATATTTTTACTTTGTGCATAGCTATTTTGCGCAGCCTGAAAATGCGCAGCATACGGTAGGCATCACCGATTACGGTCATCCATTCGCTTGTGCAGTGGCGCGCGACAATATTTTTGCCACGCAATTCCATCCTGAGAAGAGTGCGCAGGCTGGCTTGCAACTGTATAAAAACTTTGTACACTGGAATCCCTGATCGAAGTTTTGCGCCTTAGCTGGCGCAGCATTTGCATTTTTTTGAATCACATTTGGCTTTTTTGATTTTTTACTGTCTTTTAGACGCTTATATTTCTTTTACATCATGTTGCTCATCCCTGCTATCGACCTGAAAGATGGTCACTGCGTACGCCTCAAACAAGGTGATATGGACCAAGCCACCGTGTTTTCTGAAGATCCGGCTGAAACTGCTCGCCATTGGCTCAAGCAAGGCGCACGGCGCCTGCATCTGGTTGATCTGAATGGCGCGTTTGCTGGCAAACCAAAAAATGAAGCGGCGGTGAAGGCGATTATTCAGGCTGTGCGCGACTACGCCGAAGAAACTGATACCGAAGAAATTCCGGTGCAGTTAGGTGGCGGGATTCGTGATCTTGATACGATCGAACGTTATCTGGATGACGGTTTGTCGTACATCATTATCGGTACAGCTGCGGTCAAAAACCCAGGTTTCCTGGCAGATGCGTGTAGCGCATTTCCTGGTCAGATCATCGTCGGCATTGATGCCAAAGATGGCAAAGTAGCGACCGATGGCTGGAGCAAATTGTCCGGCCATGAAGTGATCGACCTCGCGCAAAAATTTGAAGGTTATGGCGTTGAGGCAATTATTTATACTGATATTGGCCGCGATGGCATGATGGGTGGCGTGAATATCGACGCGACGGTGAAATTGGCGCAAGCGGTCAGCATTCCCGTGATTGCTTCTGGCGGTGTGCATAATCTGGCCGACGTTGAAGCCTTGTGCGAAGTACAAGGCGAGGGCATCGAAGGCGTGATCTGCGGCCGTTCGATTTATGAAGGTACGCTAGACCTGTTGACGGCGCAAGAACGCGCTGACGAACTCAGCGACGACGGCACCGAGTGCTATTCCGAAGAAGAAGCAGAATGAGTTTAGCTAAACGTATTATTCCTTGCCTCGATGTGACTGCTGGTCGCGTCGTGAAGGGAATTAATTTTCAAGAGCTGCGCGATGCCGGTGATCCGGTCGAAATTGCGCGCCGATACGATGCACAAGGCGCCGATGAAATCACGTTTTTGGATATCACGGCCTCCTCTGATGGACGCGATCTGATTTTGCCGATCATTGAAGCAGTTGCTTCGCAGGTATTTATTCCATTGACGGTTGGCGGTGGTGTTCGTAGCGTTGCTGATGTGCGCCGTTTGCTGAATGCCGGCGCTGATAAAGTGGGGATCAATACGTCTGCCGTGACCAATCCACAACTGGTCGCGGACGCTGCATCGAAATACGGTTCACAATGCATCGTGGTTGCCATTGATGCCAAAAATATCGCGCCAGGAAAATGGGAAGTTTTTACCCATGGCGGACGCAATGCAACAGGTTTGGATGCCGTTGAATGGGCGCAGAACATGGCACGCCTTGGCGCTGGCGAGATTTTGCTGACCAGCATGGACAAAGATGGTACACGCTCTGGTTTTGATCTGGGACTTACACGTGCGATCTCAGACGCTGTGTCTATTCCGGTTATTGCATCAGGCGGCGTTGGAAGTTTGCAAGATTTGGCTGATGGGATAAAAATAGGTGGGGCTGACGCTGTCTTGGCGGCCAGTATTTTTCATTATGGTCAACATACTGTTGGCGAAGCAAAGCAATTTATGGCAGCGCAACATATTCCTATGAGGTTGGTATGAGTGCCGCTAAGTGGTTAAATAAAGTGAAGTGGGACGATCAGGGACTCGTGCCTGTGATCGCACAAGAAGCCAGTAGCAACGACGTGTTAATGTTTGCCTGGATGAATCGCGAAGCACTGTCGAAAACAGTGGAATTGGGTGAAGCCGTGTACTGGAGCCGTTCGCGCAAGAAATTGTGGCACAAGGGCGAAGAATCCGGTCACGTACAAAAGGTCAAAGAAATTCGCCTCGATTGCGACGAGGACGTGGTCTTGCTCAAAATAGAACAAACTGACAGCATCGCTTGTCATACAGGCCGTCATTCGTGTTTCTTTCAAAAATTTGAAGGTAGTCTCAATGATGGTGACTGGCAAGCCGTTGATCCCGTGCTGAAAGACCCGGAAAGCATTTATAAATGAGCCCTACTCAAGAACAAGTGTTGCAACGACTGGCAGAAATCATCGAAAGTCGTAAACTCGCCAATGGCGGCGATCCTGATAAATCATATGTCGCGCGCTTATTTGCCAAAGGCGACGATGCTATTCTGAAAAAAATCGGCGAAGAAGCGACCGAAACTGTGATGGCCGCTAAAGACGCACGCGTCTCGGGTGATCATTCTAAGGTCTTGTACGAATGTGCTGATTTGTGGTTTCATTCGCTTGTCATGTTAGCCCAGTATGATCTGCGCCCGCAGCAAGTATTGGATGAGTTAGCGCGACGTGAAGGCCTTTCTGGTCTGGAAGAAAAAGCTTCTCGTTCAGAATAATCTCCTGAGCCAAGTCAATTGAGTTGTTCCTTTGCTTATTGAAAACGGATAAAACGTGGATAATTGCATTTTCTGTAAAATTGCCGCTAAGCAAATTCCCTCATCCATTGTGTATGAAGATGATGAATTGCTGGCGTTTAAAGACATTAATCCGGCGGCTCCCGTGCATTTGCTGGTAATCCCGAAAATCCATCTGGATACCTTGTCTTCGGCACAAGCTGAACATCTTGCGGTGTTAGGTAAAATGCTGGCGCTGGCGCCAAAGTTAGCAGCAGATCACGGTTGTGCGCCAGTTCAGCAGGCGGATGGTCGCTACAGTGGCGGCTATAAAACCTTGATTAATACGGGCGCGGATGGTGGACAAGAGGTGTATCATTTGCATATGCACGTCATTGGTGGCCCTCAACCATGGCGTGGACAACGCTAAAACAATTATTTTGAGAGTGCAACTCTCATCAGGAGTAGATCATGGGTTCATTTAGTGGTTTGCATTGGCTGGTGGTTCTGGTCATTGTGATTTTGGTATTCGGTACCAAAAAGTTAGGCAATATCGGTAGTGATCTTGGCAAAGCAGTCAAGGGTTTTAAGGATGGCATTAAGGGCGAAGAAGAAAAAGCACCTGTTGCACAAGCCAATGTTGAAAAAACTATTGATGTTGACGCCAAAGAAAAATCTAAACAGTGATTTGTTCAACGGTGATTTTCAGTGTTTCCCAGTGCTCATCTAGCGGAAAGACACGATGATTGATTTAGGTATCAGCAAACTTGCCCTGATTGGTGTGGTTGCCTTAATCGTGATCGGTCCGGAAAAACTGCCGCGCGTTGCCCGTATGGCGGGCACGCTGCTGGGGCGTGCGCAACGCTATATCAACGACGTCAAAGCAGAAGTGAGTAAAGAAATAGAGCTGGACGAATTGCGCAAGATGCAAAAAGACGTGCAAGAAGCTGCACACAATGTCGAACAATCGGTGTCGCAATCGTGGAACGAAACTGCCGATGAATTGCGGACGATAGGGCAAGAGAATTCGATTTCACCCTCCTCTTACAGCACGACCTATGTCAGTACCGAGCAACTGGCGCGTAAGGCAAAAGAGTTTCGCCGCAAAAAATTGGCTAAAACTTCTGCCATTCCAAGTTGGTACAAAAATCGCCACGGGCAGCGCAATCATATTGTTTCCGGTTCCGCACGCATGGCGCGCCACCGCGCTAAAACGCGCGCGCCTGTGAGTTTCTATTAATTCCACTTTGATGTCACAACCTATGTCCCAGCGTTCTTTTTTTTGGGTGGTATTCGCATGAGCGATAAAATTGAACCCGGCGTTGAAGAAAGTTTTATTTCCCATCTGGTTGAATTACGCGACCGTCTGGTCAAGGCTTGTTACGGTCTCGCCATCGCCACAGCGTTGTTGATGCTATGGCCAGGGCCTTCGGCGATTTATGATTTTCTGGCGCAGCCGATGGTCGACGCCTTACCAATTGGCTCGCAAATGATTGCGACTGGCGTGATTTCGCCGTTCATGGTGCCGATGAAAGTCACCATGTTGCTGGCGGTGTTAGTGGCATTGCCATGGATACTGTATCAGGCATGGGCATTCATTGCCCCGGGGCTGTATGCGCATGAAAAGCGTTTAATTGCGCCGCTGGTAATTTCGTCATCGATACTATTTTTGACTGGCGTCGCGTTTTGCTATTTCATTGTTTTCAGCCGCGTTTTTAAATTTATCAATGCGTTTTCACCGACTTCTATTCACATGGCACCGGATATCGAAAATTATCTCGATTTTATTATGTCCATGTGCCTTGCCTTTGGTGTGACATTTGAAGTGCCGGTGGTGGTGGTGGTACTGGTTCGTATGGGCATCGTTTCCGTTGAGAAGCTCAAGGCGATTCGTCCGTATGTAATCGTTGGCGCGTTTGTGATTGCCGCGATTGTGACGCCACCGGATCTGGTCAGTCAGTTCTCGCTGGCGCTACCGATGTGGCTGTTGTATGAGCTGGGTTTGATCGTTGCGCCGCTGTTTGTACGCGTGACGCAGGCGCCAGATGCGGTCGACTAAGAGCGGTCGACTAAGAGAAGTCGATTGACGGGTTTTAGTGAATAAAAAAGAGGCAGGATGTCATTGGACGACCTGCTTCTTTTTTATGTTTGATCGCTGATGTACCTACGCGCCACGCAACCAATGTACGAGCGGTAGCGCACTTTGATATGCTTTGAGCAAAGTCTGTTTCACTTCATCGCTGCCCAGACCTTGATAAGGGCATTCAGTCCACACCATGAAGTTTTTGAGCTTCAGGTATTCAATGTGCTTAAGATCGGCGTCATAGCCTTTTGGTGGGCGTTTGAGCTTACCTTCTTCTTGTAGTTCACCAAACGTTTGCTTTAACTTTTTATCTTTGAGCAGTTTTTCAAAGCCAGCTTCATCATTGATGATATGTTCACGGATCGCTTTTAAACGATCAGCGGGAGGCATGTACTCACCGCAGGCAAAGAATAATCTACCATTGGCGTCGAGTTGAAAATAGTACGCCGGGCCGCCGCCTTCGCTGGGTTTTTTGCGACCGCTAGGCAGAATCGAGGAGGAAAACGTGGTTTTGTACGGCGATTTGTCGTGACCAAAACGCACATCACGATTAATTCGAAACAGCGCCTTTTTAGGTTCGCAACCGGTAATCGCTGGATCAAATTGTTGAATGCCAGTGATCAGCTCTGTCACCAGCTGCAAAAATTCGGCACGCAAAATATCGTAACGTGGTTTGTTCATCACAAACCACGCACGATGATTGTTTTCGGACAGCTCCGACAAAAACGCTTGCAGGTCAATCAGATGCATGTTGTTTTATTCTTCACGACGTGATGGTGGACGTTTACCTATCAACACTTGCAAGGTAGGTTCCTGGTTATTTCTTAAAACGGTGATTTGGGCTTTGTTGCCAGGTACTAATTGTGCTACCAGGTTAAACATCTCTTGTGTCCCCGCGACCGGTTTTCCGTCGATGGACACCAGAATGTCGCCGGGCTTCATACCCGCTTTATCAGCGGGGCCACCACGAATGACACCAGCGATAATCGCACCGGATTTTTGTTTTATACCAAAGCTTTCAGCGAGTTCAGGTGTAATTTCTTGTGGTTCTACACCAATCCAGCCACGCACGACCTGGCCTTGGTTGATGATAGATTCCATCACGGTCTTGGCAGTTGAAATCGGCGTCGCAAAACCAATACCTACCGAGCCACCGGTTTGCGAATAGATGGCAGTATTAATACCGAGTAAATTGCCATTAATATCCACGAGGGCGCCACCTGAGTTGCCCGGATTGATTGGCGCATCAGTCTGGATAAAGTTTTGAAATTGATTGTCCGTCAAATTGTTTCGTCCCAATGCCGAGACAATGCCCATCGTGACAGTCTGGCCAACGCCAAATGGGTTGCCGATCGCCAGAACCACATCGCCGACTTGCGCTTCATCTGCATGACCAAGCGTGATCGCTGGCAGGTTGGTCAGATTAATTTTGATGACCGCCAGATCGGTTTCCGGATCTGTTCCGACGACTTTTGCTGCGGCCGAACGACCATCGGCCAGAGCAACATCAATTTCGTCTGCAGATTCAACCACGTGATTATTGGTCAGAATATAACCTTCCGCACTGACAATCACTCCTGATCCGAGACTCGATTGGCGTTCAGATCGTTGCCCCTGATCTCCAAAAAAACGTCGTAATCCCGGATCATTCAATAAGGGATTGCGTGAACGTTGAACCTCTTTTGATGTGTAGATGTTCACCACGGAAGGCATGGCTTTTTGCGCTGCCTTTCGGTAACTGCTTTGCGCTGCAACGTTGTTTGCAGGGGCTTCTTTAAGGTTCAGAGCAGGAGACATACCCGGCACGTGACTATTATTCAAGGCATTATTTGCCCAGTCAGGTTTGAGGGTGGTTAAAATAAACCAAATCGCCAGACCAACTGTCACAGTCTGGGCAAACAATAACCAAAGACGTCGCATAAGGTGAAAGATGAGTAAAAAATTGGTAAGTAGGGATCAACTTGCAAAATTTCTAGAGGCTGAATTGCAAGTGACACGTGTACGTGATTATTGCCCAAATGGCTTGCAGGTGGAAGGGCGAAGTGAGATTGGCTGCATTGTGACCGGCGTCACCGCCAGTATCGCCTTGCTCGAAGCCGCTATTCAACTGCGTGCCGATGCCATTATGGTACATCATGGCTACTTTTGGCGTGGTGAGGATATGCGCATCATTGGTCACAAGCAACGTCGCCTCAAGCTGTTATTGCAAAACGATATCTCTTTATTTGGCTATCACTTGCCATTGGACATGCATCCGCGTATCGGTAACAACGCACAACTTGCGCAGGTTTTAGGTTTGCGTGCCACGGGACGTTTTGGTGAGGATGACCTGGGATGGCTCGGGGAAATTGAGGCGCCGGGGATAGTAACGATGGCAGATCTGGCAGGCCATATCGCTTTAAGTTTGGGCAGAAAGCCCTTATTGATCGGCGACCCGACTCAGAAAATAGGCAAAGTAGCTTGGTGTACGGGCGCTGCGCACAGTATGCTAGACCAGGCGATTGCTGCTGGCGCAAACGTCTATCTGAGCGGAGAAATTTCTGAACCTACTGTGCATCTCGCGCGTGAAGCGGGTGTTGCCTACCTCGCTTGTGGTCATCATGCGACAGAGCGTTATGGGATCAAGGCGCTGGGGGAGTTAGTCGCGCAAGAGTTTGGCCTCGAACACCACTTCATTGATATCGATAATCCAGTCTGATGTCTGGTTTGCAGCCATTGAATCGGGTGAATCAGTGGCTGCTCCCAGTAAAAATGCAGTGCGACTTTATTTTTTCAGGGAATCTCGAATTTCTCTGAGCAACATAACGTCTTCCGGCGTTGGTGCTGGCGCTGGTGCGGGTGCTGGTTCTTCTTTGCGCAGTTTATTGACCAGTCTGACCATTTGAAAAATCACAAAAGCCAGGATAATGAAATTGACGGTCACAGTGATGAAGTTACCATAGGCCAAGACACCGCCTGCTTTTTTAGCTTCAATCAAAGTCAGTTGGGCGCTTTGTCCATTCAGTGGTAAGTAGTAGTTGGAGAAATCCAGACCGCCAAACAATTTCCCAATAACCGGCATCACAACGTCGCCGACCAAAGAGTCAACAATTTTGCCAAACGCACCGCCGATGATGACACCTACCGCCAAATCGACTACATTTCCTTTTGTGGCAAAGGTTTTAAATTCTTGCATCATGCTCATTGGTTGTCTCCGTAAAAGTTAATGGCAAATGTGCCGTTCGATTAATGAGCCATATTTTAATGCGCAAATCGTTTAATTTGCCGCTATAGTTTGTCAATTATCTTTACAGAAAATCACGGCTTTTTGACAATTAGCATAAAAAATTGGTTGCCAATATGAACTACGTCAAATAGTGACGATGTTGTAAAAATAAAGGGAAAGTGTTGCTGTTTTGGGTAGTATTTGCTTTAAAACCATATCTCGCTACTTTATAATTTAATGTTGCTAGATGCGGGTTTGAACTTCATCAAGTTTCGATTTTTGACAGATTGGGGTTGGTATGAGTAATGAAAAGCAGGTCGATTCCGGCCGTCGCGGTTTGCTCGTCGCCACTTGCGCGGCGGGTGGTGTGGCAGGATTGGCAACGGCAGGGGCGCTAGTCAGCACTTTCCAGCCATCAGAGCGTGCAAAAGCAGCTGGCGCTCCGGTGGAGGTAGATATCTCTGCTCTAAAACCAGGTGAAATGACCACTGTTGAGTGGCGTGGTAAACCTGTCTGGATTTTAAAACGGACGCCGGAAATGCTGGCCAGTCTGCCAAAAACTGAAGATAAGGTGGCTGATCCAGAGTCTAAAAAACCTTACACCATGGAGTTACCTGAATATTGCGATAAGCAAACGCGCTCGCGTAAAGAGCACTCAGAGTTGTTGATTGCCGTGGGTATTTGCTCTCACCTCGGTTGCTCACCAAGTTCAAAATTCCAGCCAGGCGCGCAGCCTTCGTTGCCAGATGACTGGCAGGGTGGTTTCCTGTGCCCATGCCACGGTTCAACTTTCGATCTGGCCGGTCGCGTGTATAAAAACAAACCAGCACCTCAAAATCTGGATGTGCCACGTCACATGTTTTTATCGGATACCAAAATTGTCATCGGTAAAGATGAGAAAGGCGAGGCGTAATCATGGCGTTTGTTGAAAAAAAGCTTCCTGCTGATGCACCCGTTGTCGATAAAGCCCTCAATTGGGTCGACTCCCGTTTTCCACTGACTAAACTGTGGAACGATCAATGGGGTAAATACTACGCACCTAAGAATTTCAATTTCTGGTACATCTTCGGCTCACTGGCCATGCTGGTGTTGGTCATTCAGATCGTTACCGGTATTTTCCTGGTCATGCATTACAAGCCAGACGCAACACTGGCTTTTGCTTCTGTTGAATACATTATGCGTGACGTCCCTTGGGGTTGGTTGGTGCGCTACATGCACTCGACTGGCGCCTCGGCCTTCTTCATCGTGATTTATCTGCATATGGCACGTGCGTTTATGTATGGCTCTTATCGCAAGCCACGTGAGTTGATCTGGTTGTTTGGCTTCGCGATTTTCCTGTGCTTAATGGCGGAAGCCTTCTTCGGTTACTTGTTGCCTTGGGGTCAGATGTCATACTGGGGCGCGCAAGTGATTGTTAACTTGTTTGGTGCGATTCCATTCATTGGTCCAGATCTGTCTTTGTGGATCCGTGGTGACTACGTTGTATCTGATGCGACACTGAACCGTTTCTTCTCGTTCCACGTGATTGCCATTCCTTTGGTATTGCTGGGTCTGGTTGCCGCGCATCTGATCGCTTTGCATGAAGTGGGTTCAAACAACCCAGACGGTATTGAGATCAAAGAAAACTTAGGCCCTGATGGTCATCCTGTTGATGGTGTTCCTTCCCATCCTTATTACACTTTCCACGATATTTTTGGCGTGACAGTGTTCCTGACCTTGTTCAGTGCTGTGATCTTTTTTGCGCCAGAAATGGGCGGTTACTTCCTGGAATACAATAACTTTATTCCGGCAGACTCACTGAAGACACCTCCGCACATTGCTCCGACCTGGTACTTCACGCCGTTCTACTCGATCTTGCGTGCAACAACATCCGAGTTCCTGTTCGTGGCTCAGGCAGGTATCGTGGCTTACGTGGCATTGATTTATCTGACCACTAAATTACCGCAAACCATCAAAATCGCGATTGCTGGTATTGCACTCGTCGTGGTTGCCGGCATGATGCCAGGTGCATTGGATGCGAAATTCTGGGGTGTGGTGTTGTTCGGTGGTTCAGTGGTTATCCTGGCTTTCTTGCCATGGATCGACTTGTCCCCAGTCAAATCCATACGCTATCGTCCTGAGTGGCACAAATTGGTGTATATCGTATTTGCGATTACTTTCGTAACCCTCGGTTATCTGGGTGTACAACCACCATCACCAATTCGTGAGCGTATCTCTCAGGTTTGCGCAGTCATCTACTTCAGCTTCTTCCTGTTGATGCCTTGGTGGAGTGCGATGGGTACCTTTAAAACAGTACCAAAGCGTGTAACTTTTACGCCACATTGAGCAAATTAAGCGAGGAAGAATAAGCATGAAATTACTTAAAAAACTGATCGCGACTCTGGCTTTCGTTCCGGCTTTGGTGATGGCAAATGAAGGAGGTTTTCCTTTAGATCACGCACCGGATCGTTCTACAGACATGGCTGCTTTGCAAAATGGCGCTAAATTGTTTGTCAACTATTGCCTGAACTGTCATTCTGCTTCAGCGATGCGTTACAACCGTCTGCGTGATATTGGCCTGACTGAAGACCAAATCAAAACCAATCTGTTGTTCACTGGTGAAAAAGTCGGTGATCTGATGAAAACCACCATGGCACCGAAAGATGCCAAGGCCTGGTTTGGTGCCGTTCCACCGGATTTGTCAGTGATCGCCCGCGCCAAAGCATCGGAAGCAGGTTCCGGTGCCGACTGGCTCTACACTTATCTGCGTACTTATTACAAAGACGAGTCTCGTCCGACTGGCTGGAATAACATGGTCTTCCCTAATGTTGGTATGCCCCATGTGTTATGGCAATTGCAAGGTGTTCGTACCGCAAAATTTGTTGAAGAGAAAGATCCGCATGATGAATCTAAGTCTGTTCACAAGTTTGAAGGCTTCGAAAAAGTTTCCGATGGGACATTAACTACAGCAGAATATGACAACGCAGTGGGTGATCTGGTAGCATATCTACAGTGGATGGGTGAACCAGCACAATCAACTCGCAAGCGTTTAGGTGCTATAGTTGTGATATTCATGGCGTTTTTAGCGACACTTGCATGGCGTTTGAATGCGTCCTACTGGAAGGAAGTTAAGTAAAAGCAATGTTTCTGTCTTGCGAAATGAGTTAAATAACAAGTCAGAATTTTCTCAGATCGCCCGTTTTTCTCCGTCGTAAACGGGCGAGTAATCCCTAGGGTGAGGTGCGCAAAATTGGCACCTCGCCCTGATCGTTTTTAAGGAACTATAAAAATGATGGTTCTCTACTCGGGCACAACTTGCCCATTTTCTCAACGCTGCCGTTTGGTATTGTTTGAAAAAGGCATGGATTTTGAAATCCGTGATGTTGATTTATTCAACAAACCTGAAGATATTTCGACCATGAATCCCTATGGTCAGGTACCAATTTTGGTTGAACGCGAATTGATATTGTATGAATCCAATATCATCAATGAATACATTGACGAGCGCTTCCCACATCCACAATTGATGCCTGCTGATCCGTTGCAACGCGCACGTGCACGTTTGATGCTGTTCAATTTTGAAAAAGAATTGTTCGTTCACGTTCATACTTTAGAAAACGACAAAAATACCAGCTCCGCTAAGGTTCAGGACAAAGCACGCGCAGAAATTCGTGATCGTCTGACCCAATTGGCGCCTTTGTTCATCAAGAACAAATACATGCTGGGTGATGAGTTCTCTATGCTGGACGTGGCGGTTGCGCCATTGTTATGGCGTTTGGATCACTACGGTATTGAGTTGTCTAAAACAGCAGCACCTATCATGAAGTACGCAGAACGTATTTTCTCCCGTCCTGCTTACATCGAAGCATTGACGCCATCTGAAAAAGTAATGCGTCGTTAATCTGCTTGTTTAAATAAGCAGATTGATCCTTGCAGGTCATAGCACGAGGCTGACTAGTTGCATCAGGTCAGCCTTGTTGTTTTCTGAACTGCGATCTATGCTTAATTATTTATACGTTTGAGTATCTCTTATGCAAGAAACATCTACTAAGCCCTATTTCATGCGTGCCATTTACGAATGGTGCACAGATAACGGCTACACCCCCTACATGGCAGTCAAAGTTGGCGGTGCAGCGCAAGTACCGATGGAATTTGTACGCAACGGCGAAATTGTCCTCAATATCAGCTTTGGTGCCACCAGCGGCCTCAAAATGGATAATGAAGCAGTGACATTCAAAGCCCGCTTCGGTGGTGTTTCGCGCGAAATCTATGTACCTGTCGCCAACGTGATCGCGGTCTACGCCAGCGAAAATGGCCAGGGCATGGCATTTGAACTAGAACTCGGCGAACCCATATCCGAAGAGGAAGATACCCCGCCGCCAGTCGAGGAAAAGACCAAACCTAGCCTTGGTTTAGCCGCCGTAAGTTCCGGTTCTGGCAGTGTCACAAATACAAATTCTGAAAAAGATCAAAAAAAATCAGAAAAGCCCTCGCTAAAAATAATAAAGTAGACTATAATCTTGGTCTTCGGAAGTGCTTGAGCAATCAAGTGCAGACGATAAGATTTCCGCCGGCTTAGCTCACTTGGTAGAGCAGTTGACTTGTAATCATCAGGTAGCCAGTTCGATTCCGGCAGCCGGCACCAGTAAGACTAAGGGCTCACAGCAATGTGAGCCCTTTTTTATTTCCGAATCCTGAATCCCGAATCCTGAATCCTTAATCGTGAGTTGGCTAGGGGGCGTTGAATGCTAACTTCCCGCAACCACCGACACTCAGTTACGCTGCTATCAATCACACGCTCGATTCCTCTGATTGCAGTTCGCAATCAAATTATGGATCACGCCATGTTTTGCTCATTTCAATGGTTTCAATTAAAAGTTGTTGACGAAAAGCAAAGCTCCTTCCAATGATTGTTTGGATTGCCTTCGATCGTTTCTGATCCTCATAAAATTTCGCAACCAGGCCTAATTTGTAGCTAAAAAATTATGTTATTAATATAATCATTTGTAACTTTTTTATCGTATTGGTACTTCAACGACAAGGTTCAGTTATAGTCAACATGCTTGGATGGCATCGCTACAGAAAATATTTAAGCGTAGGGATGTTGTGTGGAAAAAAACTGGCATAAAACGAGTAACACGTATGCCGCAACAATTTGTGCCACTTCATTAAAGTATTGAATAAACGATTTTGTTCATATTTATAGCACTACCTGCTCAGCGAAATATCAGGTCAGATCCGCTGCTTTGGGCTTACTTTATTGATTGTGGAGTTCGTTTTCAGATACGCAATAATTTGGATCTAGGACACATGGATAAGAAATCTGCAGCAAAGCTAAAACGAAATTTCAAACACATGGCAACAGCAGTGGCAAATGCTCCGCTGGTTGTGGCGCATGAGGTGGTCGAAGAAACGACGCATATGCTTCATGCCGAAGGCGAGCTTACGCCCGGAAGTGGTCTTGCTAGCGGTGTATTCGCACTGGCCTTGGCGATTTTATGCTTTTTAGGCGTGTTGGCATTTCATTTCCCACAATATTTAACGACGCCAGAACTCAGGGTCAAATACAACGTGACTGTGATACGGCAGGTGATGTTCGTGGCTTTGATCATTTCAGGTAGTTGGTCGCTGGCAAATGTCGCCAGAAACCGTAGCCGTGGTGTGAATTGCGCAGCGCTTTTCTTGGTGTTGGCGACGGTGGCGTTGGGTGGCTCGCGCGTGCCGGTAGGGGATTTTGCAGATGGCACGCCTTATCTCGGGCTCGATTGGCTGATTTTGGATTTGCTTGGATCGTCGATTATCTTCATCGCTTTGGAGAAGGCATTTCCCCTCTATATAGGGCAAGCGATATTCAGAAAAGCGTGGCAAAACGATTTGGTTCATTTTGTGGTGAACCATTTACTGATTGGCTTCATGCTGTTGGTTGTGAATTACCTGATACATAATGTATTTGGTTGGATGGTCAGGCATGAGGTGCAAGAATTTGTCAGCGCGATCTGGTTTGTTCCTCAACTCTTACTTGCCGTGTTTGTGGCTGATTTTGTGGAGTATTGGGCTCACAGGGCCTACCATGAGGTGCCTTTCTTGTGGAAGTTCCATGCGGTGCATCACTCTTCGGAGGTCATGGATTGGATCGCAGGCAGCCGCTTGCACATGTTTGAAATCATCGTGACACGTGTCGTTATCCTCGGCGCTCTGTATGTCGTGGGTTTTACCAAACCAGTGTTGGACGCTTACATTATTATTGTAGGCTTTCAGGCGGTGTTTAATCATGCCAATGTCCACATCAATTGGGGACCGCTACGTAAGGTCTTCGTAACGCCAGATTTTCACCATTGGCATCATTCATCGGATGACGAAGCCATCGACAAAAATTATGCAGCGCATTTTGCGTTTATCGATTGGATGTTTGGAACAGCTGTGGATTCCGAGAAGCAGTTCCCAGAAAAATATGGGGTCGTGGGCGACTATGTTCCAATTGGTTTTCTCAAGCAACAAGCTTTTCCTTTTAAGCCACTTCCGAAGGCGGATTCTTAAGACATGAATCACAAGCGCAGTGTTACTGATACTTCGCCAGATCATTGCGCGTGAAATCGATCGTGATACAATCCGCCACATGACACGTCGATTCCTGTTCCTGTTGATAAGCATCGTGGCCTTTCAGTTCATCTGGAATGCCGCGTCAGCCTATTGCGAACATGAAACAGGCAAGCCTGCTCAGCACTTTGGGCACCATGCGCATGAGATGGATGCCGACGAGAGTTTTTCTATCTCTAAAGCGGACCCTAAGCCTGCGACGAAATCTATTCCGCATATGCATTGCTCACTCTGCGCACATGGCATCGTCTTTCTTGATGAGCCTGCTGTGCACGCTTTCGGTACTTTGTTGCTGGGATATGCTTCCGTCGCAACTGATGCCGGACTCCCTTCTACTGACAAATCCCCTCCAGAACGCCCTCAGTGGTCGCTGCCGGTTTAACTCCGGTGGCAATGTTCGGTCTCTCTTTCTGATTCTGCACCCAGGCATGCTCTGCCGGGTGTAAGCCTTGCCGCTGGATTTTCTTCGTATTTTATTTTCCGGAGTTATCTATGCAATCCAGACATGTTGTCTTTGCAGCTGCACTGCTGATGCAGTTGTTACCTCATACTCGTGCCTATGCCACTGAACAAGACATAAAAGCCTCTCATTTTAATGATCAGGCCGGTGCCAGCATTACCAGTGATTTATTGACTTTAAACCAGGCTATTTTATTGGCGTTGGAATCGAACCCTGAGCTAAGATCGGCGCAGCAAAGCGTTGATATCGCAAATGGTTTACGTGAACAAGCAGGTGCTTTTTCTAATCCTGAAATTTCTGTATTGAAAGAAGGGTTACAAAAATCGACGAGTACACAAACCATTCAATTGAGCCAGACGCTGGAACTTGGCGGGAAGCGACAAGCCAGAATCAACGCCGCTGAGCAGGAGCATCAATTAGCGACGAATTACGTCACCATCAGCCGTGCTGAGTTACGTGCAGAAGTGGTCGCTGCTTATTTGGAAGCACTCAATGCAAGCGAACGGGCGAATCTTGTCAGCGCATCCTTAGAGCTCGCTCAAAAAGCCAGCAACGCTGCTACGAAGCGATTACTGGCTGGCAAAATCTCGCCGCTAGAACAAAAACGTTCTGACATTGCGGAAGCGAATGTGCGATTAGAGCTTGTACAAGCAAATGTCGAGCTAAAGCAAGCCAGACGTCGCTTAGCGGCGTTGTTGGGACGCTCCGGTGACCTGACAGAGACGCTTGTCATGCCTGAATTTGAATTGGCTGAAATTCCTTCACTTAATGATCTCAAAGCTCGCCTCGATACCTCGCCGCAGTTGCGGCAAACACGTATGCAGATCGCGCGCGAGGAGGCGCAGCTCAAATTGGAACGTGCCCTCCAAATGCCTGATGTGACCGTGGTGATCGGCAATAAGAAGGATGGTGAGACGGGCCGTTCGCAGAATGTGATCGGTCTCTCCGTGCCATTACCATTGTTTAATCGCAACCACGGCAATGTGCTGTCCGCCCTCAATCGTATCGAGAAAGCAAAAACCACTGTTGAAATTGAGTACCTGCGTATGAGTCAGCAATTAGCAGATGCTTACGAACGTGCGCAAGTATCCGGGCGCCAGATATCAGCCATCCGTCAGGACATCTTACCTGCCGCACAAGCTGCATTTGACGCTGCAGTGAAGGGATTTGAATTGGGTAAATTTAATTTCCTGGATGTACTTGATGCACAGCGAACTCTTTTTCAAAGCCGCACCCAGTATTTACGCGCAGTGTCTGATCGCTATCGTTCGATCGCAGAAATGCAGCGCTATGTCAGTGTTGAAGGTATTGAGTCGGGTGAAAATTTTTTCCTGAATGGGAGGAATAAAAAATGAAGATGAACAAAAATTTCAATCAAAAAAAGACCATTATTTATGTCGTGCTTGCCATCGTCATGATCATTGCAGCGACCATGTTCTGGAATAAAAAAACGACCACAAAGGCGGATGAAAATACAGTACAAAATGCGGCTAAACAAAAATCAGATCATGCAAAAAAAGCCAACGATGAAGCAGAAGAAGCAGACGATGATGTAATCCACATGGATCAGCAGCAAATGCAAACTGCCAATATACAGATCGCTCAATCGGCATCGGCAAGTATCACCAATACCATTACATTGCCGGGAGAAATTCGCTTCAATGAGGATCGTACTGCGCATATTGTTCCGCGATTATCCGGCGTTGCTGAATCGGTTTCCGCTGATCTGGGACAGCGAGTAAAAAAAGGACAAGTGCTTGCTGTCATTTCCAGCCCTGCCTTAGCAGAATTACGCAGCGCATCGATGGCAGCGCAAAAACGTCTTTCTTTAGCACAGTTAACTTATGAACGTGAGAAGAAGCTCTGGCAAGATAAAATCTCCGCAGAGCAGGATTATTTGCAGGCACAGCAGGCCTATCGTGAAGCTGAGATTAACGCGCAAACCAGCAAGTCTACATTGTCTGCGCTCAATGCGGATGACACCGAAGGCAAACTGAATCGCTATGTGTTGCGTGCGCCTTTCGACGGCATCGTGATTGAAAAACACATCGCGCTGGGTGAAGCGGTCAAAGAGGACGCCAATATCTTTCTTATCTCGGATCTGTCCAGCGTCTGGGTTGAGGTGGTACTCACCCCCAAAGATCTTGAAAACACACAGATAGGCGACGAGGTCACCATCCGATCTACTTCTACCAACTTATCTGCGGTTGGAAAAATTAACTATATCGGCAATCTCTTAGGTGAACAGACGCGCACGGCAAAGGCACGTGTTGTCATCACTAATCCAAACCTTGTCTGGAGACCTGGCTTGTTTGTGAACGTTGCTTTGGGCCATGGAAAAAAAGATCTCGCGGTAGCAGTGCAATCTGATGCTATCCAAACGCTCGAAGGTAAAACCGTTGTCTTTATCAAAGTTCCTAATGGCTTTAAGGCGCAAGTGGTTACCACTGGCGTGAGCGATGGCAAGTTGACGGAAATTCTGGATGGTATGCCGATTGATGTTCCTTATGCGGCGGCGGGTAGTTTTGTGGTGAAAGCCGAGGCAGGAAAGGAAAGTGCTGAACATGCGCATTAATCTACACAATCAAGCAAATCAAGGGGATCACTATGTTTGAACGAATCATTCGTCTCGCTATTGAACATCGATGGTTGGTCATGCTTGCGGTGTTTGCCATGGCAGCGATCGGGATTTTTAATTATCAACGTTTGCCGATTGATGCAGTGCCTGATATCACCAACGTGCAGGTGCAAATCAATACGGCTGCATCCGGCTATTCGCCATTAGAAATCGAGCAAAGGGTAACGTTTCCGATTGAAACCGTGATGGCAGGCTTGCCACATCTTGAGCAGACTCGTTCTTTGTCACGTTATGGTTTGTCTCAGGTGACAGTCATTTTTAAAGATGGAACTGACATCTATTTTGCACGTCAATTGGTCAACCAACGTATTCAGGAGGCCAAAGCAAATTTGCCACCCGACGTGGTGCCAATGATGGGGCCGATTTCGACTGGACTGGGTGAGATTTTTCTCTGGACCGTAGAAAGTGAGCCCAATGCAAAGAAAGCCGATGGAACACCTTACACATCAACCGACCTGCGCGAAATTCAGGACTGGATAATCAAGCCACGATTGAGGCAAGTTGATGGTGTTACTGAAATCAATACAATTGGCGGTTATGCCAAAGAGTATCACATCACACCAGACCCCATTAAATTGAGTTCTTATGGCTTGACGTTCAAAGATGTGGTGAATGCCATCGACCGTAACAATAGCAATATAGGCGCAGGGTATATTGAACGGCGGGGGGAACAACTTCTGATCAGAGCCCCAGGTCAGGTGCGTAGTCTGGACGATATGCGTGACACGATAGTCAACAATGTTCAAGGCGTTCCGATTCGCATCCGTGACATTGCAGAGGTCGCTATCGGACGCGATTTACGCACCGGTGCGGCAACCGAGAATGGCCGTGAAGTAGTGTTAGGAACGGTCTTTATGTTGATCGGTGAAAATAGCCGTGCCGTCTCTGCAGCAGTGGCGAAACACATGGTGGAAATTAATCGCTCACTGCCACCAGGCGTTAAAGCGGTGACGGTGTATGACCGCACTGTATTAGTTGATAAAGCCATTTATACCGTCAAGAAAAACCTGATCGAAGGTGCGATGCTGGTCGTCGCTATTTTGTTTTTGTTTCTGGGAAATATCCGTGCTGCTTTCATTACGGCGATGGTTATTCCTCTTTCCATGCTGTTCACGTTTAGTGGCATGGTCACCTATCAAGTGAGCGCCAATTTGATGAGTCTGGGTGCTTTAGACTTTGGCATCATTATCGATGGTGCTGTGGTGATTGTTGAAAACTGCGTGCGACGTCTGGCTCATGCTCAGAATAGGTTGCAGCGGGAACTCACTCTGAATGAGCGCTTTGATGAAGTGTTTGCAGCAGCAAAAGAAGCCCGGCGCCCGCTGATGTTTGGGCAGTTGATTATCATGGTCGTGTATTTGCCCATTTTTGCATTAACCGGTGTCGAAGGAAAAATGTTTCATCCGATGGCATTCGCGGTGGTGACTGCATTGTTGGGTGCAATGCTGCTCTCGATCACCTTTGTCCCGGCTGCCGTGGCACTTTTTATCGGTCAGCGTGTCGCCGAAAAAGAAAATCGGCTGATGTTGATGGCAAAGAACATATACGCCACACTGCTCAACAAGGTCATGCGGAATCGTTCTTTGGTACTCGTCAGTGCACTTGGCGTGATGCTCGCTGCGGGTATTCTTGTGACCCGCATGGGGAGTGAGTTTATTCCAAGTCTGAATGAAGGCGACATTGCGATGCAAGCCTTACGGATTCCAGGCACCAGTCTGACCCAGTCATTGGACATGCAGAAAAAACTTGAAGCCGGGTTGAAAGAAAAATTTCCGGAAATTGATCGCGTGTTTGCACGAACAGGTACGGCAGAAATTGCATCCGACCCGATGCCGCCGAATATTTCTGATGGCTATATTATGCTCAAGCCAGAATCAAATTGGCCTGAACCTAAGAAAACACGGCCAGAACTCATCACAGCAATTCAAACAGAAGCCGCGCGGTATGTCGGTAATGCCTATGAATTTTCACAACCGATACAGTTGCGTTTCAATGAGTTGATCTCAGGTGTGCGTAGCGATGTGGCAGTCAAAATTTATGGCGATAACATGGATGTGTTGGCACAGACAGGGAAGAAAATCGCCAGCGTATTACAAAAAATTCCAGGCGCGATCGAAGTCAAGGTAGAGCAAACGGAAGGACTACCGATGTTGACTGTGAATATCGACAGAGCGAAGACCGCACGCTATGGTTTGAATGTGGGTGACGTTCAGGATGTGCTGGCAACCGCCACAGGTGGACAAAAAGCTGGCATGATTTTTGAAGGTGATCGCCGTTTTGATATCCAGGTTCGCTTACCTGAGGTTTTGCGCAGCGATCTGGATGCTTTGAGGCAGTTGCCCGTTCCTTTGTCGCCACAAGCTGGGATGCCTGTCAGCTTTATTCCACTCAGTGCGCTGGCGACACTCGATATCGCGCCAGGCCCTAATCAGGTCAGTCGTGAAAATGGCAAACGCTATCTGGTTGTTAGTGCCAATGTGCGTGATCGTGATATTGGTAGCTTCGTATCGGAGGCGCAACAAATGGTCGCCAAAGAGGTCAGCGTCCCCTCGGGTTACTGGACAAGTTGGGGAGGGACATTTGCACAATTAGAGTCGGCGACGCAACGCTTACAAATCGTTGTTCCCATCGCCTTATTCATGGTGTTGACACTGCTCTTTGTGATGTTCAATAACACCAAAGATGGCCTGCTTGTTTTTACTGGCATTCCTTTTGCACTCACTGGTGGCATCTTTGCCTTATCCCTACGTGGGATACCGATGTCGATCTCGGCTGCCATTGGCTTTATTGCCTTATCCGGTGTCGCGGTCCTAAACGGCTTGGTACTGATTTCATATATCCGTTCATTAAGAGAACAGCATATGTCCTTAGACGAAGCCATTTCAACTGGTGCACTAACGCGGCTACGTCCAGTACTCATGACAGCATTGGTTGCCTCATTGGGCTTTGTGCCGATGGCGCTTGCGACGGGCACTGGCGCTGAAGTACAACGTCCACTGGCAACGGTGGTGATAGGTGGAATCTTGTCTTCGACCTTCTTGACGTTGCTCGTGCTGCCTTTGCTGTACCGGTTGGTACATGCTAAAGACCATACGGATGCGACAACTTCTGAGGAGCACATTGCGATGAGCTAGCATCGAAAAATAAGACGACTTTTCGCACGCTGGCATGAACCTTCGGAGAGTCATGCCAACGTGCGTGACTTTACCCGTGATTTAAATACCGCACTGAAAAGTCTCGATATGTTGTACATCTTCGTGTTGTAATTTACCAGCGGCGACTTCGGTCGCCAGCGATTCGGGGATACCGTTTTTAACAGCGACAATTTGCGCCATGATGGAGAGGGCAATTTCGGCAGGGGTTTTGCTGCCGATGTAGATGCCTGCGGGGCCGTGCAGGGCTTGCAAACTATCTTCAGAAATATCGAAGTGGGTACGTAGTCTTGCGCGTCGCTGTTCGTTGTTGCGGCGTGAGCCAATTGCGCCGACGTAAAATGCTTGGGATTGCAACGCATCAATCAATGCGAGATCATCCAGTTTGGGGTCATGCGAGAGCGCGATGATGGCGGTGCGTGTATCAGGGTTGAGTTGCTGTATCAGGTCATCCGGCATTTCTGCACTGACTGCGACGCCGTTTAATTGCCAACTGGCGCGGTATTCTTCACGCGGGTCGCAGACGATCACTTCGAAACCTAAGCTCAGCGCAAATTGACACAAAAAACGCGACAAATCACTCGCGCCGATGACGATCAGACGCACTTGTGGTCCAAAATACGTCATAAGTTGATGCTCGTCGAGCATCGGGACACCACCGCGTGCGCCGGCTTGCAATTGCGTGTGGCCATTTTGTAAGTCCAGCCTGCGTTCGACATTACGACGTTGCTCACAGGCGGATAATAATTGATCTAACTGACTAAGTTCAGAAACAGGTTCCAGCACTAACTCTATCGTACCGCCACAAGGCAGACCAAAACGATGTGCCTGATCCGCAGAGATACCATAGCGTTGTACGACGGGCAGGCCGTCTTTACATACAGCCTGCACACCTTCTTCTTTAATCCGGCTAATCAGATCATCCTCGATACATCCGCCAGAGATCGAACCCACTGTTTCGCCACGATGATTGACGGCAAGCAGTGAGCCCGGCGGACGAGGTGACGAGCCCCAGGTACGGGCTACCGTCACTAATATCACCGACTGCCCATGCTGGTACCAGTTCAGGGCAGTACGTAAAACGATGGTATCGAGATCTTCCATTTATTCCGTTTAGCAGATGTTTAACTTAGTTTAAAAGGCAATTGACGAATTGGCTTACCAGTCAGCTTGGCGATCGCGTTGGCAAATGCTGGTGCCAATGGTGGTAAACCAGGTTCGCCCATCCCCGTAGGAGCATCAGCGCTGGCAACGGTGTACACCGCAATATCTGGCATATCTGTGATGCGCGGCACCACGTAATCGCTGAAATTGCTTTGCTCAACCACACCATCCTTGAACGTGATTGCTGCCCCTGGTAAACACATCGACAAGCCCATCAACGCTGCGCCTTGCACCTGTGCTTCTATCGTACGTGGATTAACGACCAGATTGCAGTGCACGGCTGCCGTTGCCTTATGCAGGACAGGATGTCCATTCTTGACGTATGCCTCAACCACATACGCAACGACAGTGTTGAAGGACTCGTGAACTGCGACACCCCAGGCATGGCCCTTCGGTAATTTCTTTTTACCATAGCCACTTTTTTCTACTGCTAATTCGAGTGCGGCGCGGTGGCGCAGGTGTTTGTCGCCGTAGGATTCGAGGCGGTAGGCTACCGGGTCTTTTTTGTTGGCGTGAGCAACTTCATCGACCAGGGTTTCCATCACAAAAGCCGTGTGCGTGGAACCAACGCTGCGCCACCAAAGTACAGGCACATTCAGTTTAGGATGATGGACCGTTAAACGCATAGGAATGTCATACGGTTCACGCATGCCTTCGACGCCCGTGCTATCAATGCCATTCTTGATCATGAAGCCTTCAAATGGCGTACCCGCGGTGATGGATTGACCGACGATGACGTGATCCCAGGCTAAAACCTTGCCGTGTGCGTCGAGACCGATACGAGCTTTGTGAAGTTGTGCCGGACGGTAGTAACCACCGCGAATATCATCTTCGCGACTCCACACGGTGCGCACCGGCACATCCAAACCTGCAGATTTAGCCGCCTTCGCGACGGAACATGCCTCAAATACATAGTCGCTGGTGGCAATCGCGCGACGACCAAAACCCCCACCTGCCATTTGCACATGGACTTTGACTTGCTCAGGCTTTAAGCCCAAAACACGTGCAGCCATCATGCCATCGAGCCCGGGCATCTGGCTGCCTAGCCAGAGTTCCGCCAGATCATGATTGAAGCGCACTGTGCAATTCAATGGTTCCATTGGTGCGTGAGCGAGGTAAGGGAAGGTAAATTCGGCGTCGATCTTTTTGACAGCCGAATTCATTGGTGTCATATCGGCTTCGAAGTAACGATTTCCCGGCTGTTTAGCAAGCTCGCGATACTGTATCAGCTGTTTCACGCTATCGACTTTTTCAACACCATTGGTATCCCAAGTTACTTTGAGCGCATCCCGCCCTTGTTTCGCGGGCCAGTAGCCTTCCGCAACGATTGCTACGCCTTCGGCACCGCGGTCCAGCGGCACACGCAGAACTGCTTTGACGCCTTGAATGGCTTTTGCCGCTGCATCATCCAGTGTCGCGATTTTGGCGCCGAATACAGGAGGACGTAGAACCACAGCAGTCAATTGGCCGGGCAAATGCATGTCGATACCATAGCTTTGTTGGCCGCTACTTTTTGCAGCTGCATCTAAGCGTGTGGTTGCATGACCGATAATGCGGAAATCTTTAGGGTTTTTCAGGCTGATGGTTTCTGGCACAGCCTGCTTCATTGCTGCTTCTGCCAGTTCACCATAGCCGAGTTTGCGACCATCTGGCGCAATAACTTCGCCGTTTGCGGTGCGCAATTGTGTTGCATCCAGGTTCCATTGTGCTGCCGCTGCTGAGATGAGCATGGCACGCGCACGGGCACCGAGTTCACGGTATTGCATAAAACTGTTTTTGATGGAACTCGAACCGCCAGTCAGATGCATCCCCATGCTCGGGTCTACATAGGCGCCATCATTTGTGCCGTGACGGCTTTTTACTTTTGACCAATCGGCGTCCAGCTCCTCCGCCAAAATCATCGGCAAAGCAGTTTGTACGCCCTGACCAAAATCGAGGCGATTGATGGTGATCGTTACTTCACCGTTGGCGGCGATTTCAACAAAGGCTGAAGGCAGTTGCGTTGGTCCCAAAGGCTTGGCTGCCTGCGTTGCGTTTTGTGCGAGGACCAAGCCGGGAAATGCCCCAAGCGCGAACCCACTGATGCCTGCAAGTTTTAAGAAGCTTCGGCGCGACGGAGCACTTGGTACATCACCGTTTTCACGGTCAAGAATGTGTTGGAGAGCGCGTGGAAGTTCGCTGTAATTGATATTTGGTAACATGGTTTTGTCCTCAGCTGATGGCTTGAGCTGCGTCTGCAACAGCAGCACGAATGCGGGCGTAAGTGCCGCAGCGACAGATATTGCCTGCCATCGCGGAATCGATTTCAGCAACGCTAGGTTGTTTGCCATGAGGTAGTGATTTTAAGAATGCAGTCGCACTCATGATCTGCCCACTCTGACAATATCCACATTGCGCAACGTCGTGCTTGACCCAGGCTGCATGTACCGCATTACCAATTTTATCGCTACCGCCAGTTGCGGCTTCTATCGTCGTTATTTTTTTGCCTTGTGCTGCAGAAACAGGTGTAACGCAGGAACGGATGGCTTGGCCATCAAGATGCACAGTACATGCGCCACATAAGGCCGCACCGCAACCAAATTTGGTGCCAGTCAAGCCTAGTGAGTCACGCAGCATCCATAGAATGGGTGTGTCGGGAGCGACATCAACGTCGGTATTGTTGCCATTGATATTGGTACTGACCATGAAAACCTCCAGTTGGGAACAGGAAAGAGTAAAGTTAAACGAAACTAAACTAAACTTTCAGATGATAGTACTTATTTGGAAAACGTGTAGAGCGTACGTTAAATAAGGTACTAGCTTCCCAGAATGGAGAAACGTCGTTCCTGGTAGCAATGTTTACCGTCAGGTTATACAGGCTTTTTTGTAGAAATCGCTTCGATCCACTGGCGAATGACCCATCCCATGTGACCGTCGACGTGGATCGCTATCCAGCTTCCGCATATGGTTTCCGGAAGACCAGCGACAAGCTGACCTTCTTGTAGCTTTTTGAGAATCCGGCTTTTGATCTCGGGTGCTGCGCGCATCGCCAGATCGTTTAATATCACCCGGTAAAGCGTGCTGTTCGCCGATGTCGGGGGTGGTCTGGACACTATTTCAGAGGAAATAGTGTCGCTGCTGTTTCCGTTCATGTTCGCTATTTCTTGCTGTAACTGCTCCCGCTCCTGGTCCTTTGATTTAAGGGGCGTGATCTGTCTCGGGATTGCGGTTATACGTGTCGGCTGCTGGTAAGGGACTAAGCCCGCAGCTAAGACCCATCCTTTGATGTTGTCTGATATGATATTTTTCCATATGGTGTCGTTCGTGGATTGTGATTCCTCTGAACCCTCTTTCACAATGAGGTTGTAAGGAAGTTCCAGTAATGGATGTCCATTATTGTCAGGCATATCGCGCATTACTAATTTTTCAAAAATGACCTGTAGCATGGAGCTATTATCTATAGTTTGGTGCCAGCTTTTTGTTGTCAATGGCTCAAGCAGGTGGTTAGTCTTGCCAGGATGCATTCCTATTTCCTTTGTTGCAATGACGTCTCTTTGCTCGTTAAGTGGTTTGAAAGTCACGATATCCTCAGGTGGCACGTCCAAAGTGGAAATGTCACTAAGTGCTTTTGCAAAAAAGCTGTTTAGTTATTGAAAGTCGTTGTTCCGCAATAAAGGTCGGAATTTGCTTATGCTAAGTTTGATGCGCAGGATTTAAATTGCGTTGCAATGCCCTGTCAGATCAACGAGTCTGGTATGTGAAGGAGGCACGGCAGAAAGAAGAGACTTAAAACGATAAAGTTTGTCTCTGCTTTGCCTTTGCTCTTGATGGCTCCTTGTGGAAATTGGCAGGGTAAATCGGATGAATTTCCGGTATGAAGTGGTTCTTTCGATACATCTGATCGGCTTTGATGATGTTCTTGCTGATTGGGTTGCCGATGCGAGCGACCTTTTTTCGGTTCAGACATTTCCATCAAACATTCCATTGCTATCCATGAATACACAGAATTTAATGACCAAATAGCAATTAATGCCGCACAGACTGCGACCACTTTTTCGTTTGTCGAAGCGCGGTGTAAATTTTTTTTTACCGACAAAAATGTTTTCAAATTCATATGATTGTCTTCCCTCTGAACTTATTACCTTAACCGCTTCATTCTTCTTTTTTGTTCAGACGCAATCGGTTGCTATTTTCGAACGAGTTTGTTTTGTCTTTTTTTGATTGGTCTATCGCCAGTTTAATAATGTGACTTTTGTTACCAATGTTGCTTATTAGTAAATTGACTCGATAAATTCTACTGGTCGTAAAGTTTTAAGGAGCACTTTAATGTAAGTATATGTAATAAATTTGCGGGGATGGAATTCTCTGTTTAAGTTGAATTTTTTTTCAGTAGTCATAGCTGGTATGAATTTATTTTTTAAAAAAATGCTGCTATTTTTTTCTTGAATGAGCAAATCAGTCTGTGAGTAGCCAAAAAAATTCAAGCCTTCGCATTTGATTCAGGTGCGTAGAATTGAGTCGCTCTTTGCCAAAGAGCTAGTTTGTTGTTGGTGGAGTGAAGCTAAGTGGTATTAAACTTTGTAAGGGGAGTATTTATTGCTTGATTGTATTCATTATGATGGGTAAAGATTTTTTTATTGTGAGCGTTTCGGATGAGCATGTGGTATTACGCTATTGAAAATATTATTTCATTTCTTATAGATCGAAAATCAAAAAAATTACCATGTGGAAATTATCTTTTTGAGCGAATTGAGTATTTTTGAAATGAATTGTTACAAACTCGCAAATTTTTATTTAATACTTTTTTCAAATGCATCAATGTGCGACATCAATTGCCTCGCACTGATGGCGTGAATTTTTTTCATCTAAGGTATCTGGAGGAGGTTTAAGTTACTTTGATTTGAGATGCTGAAGCTCTTTTTGTTACAATATGACATTCAATATTTTATAAACTAATGTAGTAAATGAATTTTTATTTCCAGGCTCCTTTTGGGCTATCGGTATTCCCTGTCTTCCCGAGCTCATAAAAGCATGCTCTCTGTTTCTGAATGAAACCGCCTTTTCTACGATAAATTCCCGAACCCCTTTCCTATTCTTTGGTCATAATGTTGGCGTTGAGCCAATAGGCTCGCTGATTTTGATTCGATATACTTTGTTCAGGGGGATGGATGGATAAGCGATGGAGTTGGTGCATATTACCGATGCTGTTGATTGGCGCAGGTCAGGCAGTGGCGAACGACGGACAGTTGAGTTTGGAGATGCTCTACCATCCGCTAAAAAAAGAAAAATTTGCGACAGCACCACTGACGCGTTTGTCCTGGGATGCCCAAAATCGTCTGATCGAAACACAAATCCGCGACGGTAATGTGACATTATTTGTCGTTAATCCTAAGACTTGGGATAAACAAGAATTAAAGTCCGATACGCAGGTATTAAGTATTCTCCAGCGCGCAGGAATTGGCGATAAACAGGCATTGACTCTGACGGAACAATTGGGGCCGCAACTTAAACCTGAAATCAGTGCTTACCTGTTCACTTACAAAAATGATTTGTGGCTACTCGATTTAAAAAATTCGATAGCACGCGAGCTGACCCATTCTCCTGATGTCAGTAAAGATGAGGCAATTCTGTCGCCTGACGCGAAATCCGTTGCCTATCTGAAGGGGAATGATCTGTACGTCACCGACATCGCCAGCGCAACCGAAAAGCGCCTGACTACTGGTGGCAGTGATACGAACTTGAATGGACGCCTTGATTGGGTGTACATGGAAGAAATTTATGGTCGTGGCGTATTGCGCGCTTTTTGGTGGTCACCGGATTCCCGCAAGCTGGCATTGTTGAATTTTGATGAGAGCAAAGTTCCTGTCTATACATTAAGTGGTGACCATGTCCAGCCAGAACAAACCGAACGTACGCATTATCCCAAAGCGGGTGATCCAAATCCCATCGTCAAACTTGGTGTGGTTGATGTCAATGGCACATTAACGTGGACTGAAAATCCCTATCAGGGTAAAGAAACCTTGATCGTCCAGGTAGGTTGGACGCCAGATGGACGTTTGTTAGCGTCATGGCAGGATAGGGTGCAGACATGGTTAGATTTGCGCTTGTACGACGAGGCTACACAGCAAAGCAAAGTGATGGTGCACGAGAGTAGTCCTGCATGGACTGAGCGTTTGCCGTTACCGGTCTTCCTGAAAGATGGAGGTTTTGTCTGGGAATCAGACAGAACCGGACATCGTCATTTTTATCGTTATAACAAAGACTATCAATTGCAGGCCGCCATTACTAAAGGTGAATGGGATGTACGTGCTGCCTACGGTATTGATGAAGAGCATGGCAGAATTTTATTCTCCGCAGATGAACGTAACCCCATTGGTAATGACGTCTACGAGGTAAAGCTCGATGGTAGCGAACTGCATCGCCTGACGATGGAATCTGGAACCCATGCTGTGCGCTGGAATAACAATTACACGCAGTTTTTAGATAGCTGGAGCAGCCTGAAACAAACGCCAAAACAAGCGTTGTTTAATGATGCGGGTACCCAATTGAAAAGCATTGATGATGCTGGCATGCCTGCCCGGATGAAGGCCTTACGTTTGGCAACCGTCAAACAACAACAGATTATGTCACGGGATGGTTTTCCTTTGGAAAGTCTGCTGTATCTGCCGCCGGATTTTGATGCGACAAAAAAATATCCCGTCTACCAACATTTGTACGCCGGGCCGATGGCGCCGACAGTGGTTGATCGCTGGAGTAATGATCTTTACTTCCACTTTTTAGCGCAACAAGGTTATATCGTATGGATACTCGACAACCGCAGCGCCAGTAATAAAGGGATGGTCAGCGCCTGGCCGATTCATAAAAAGTTAGGTCAGCTGGAATTGCAAGATCAGCTTGATGGCCTCGCATGGTTACGTCAGCAAGGCTGGGCTGACATGGATAGGATATCACTCGATGGTTGGAGCTTTGGCGGCTACTTTACTTCCTATGCATTGACGCATAGCGACGCCTGGAAAGTCGGCTTTGTCGGAGCGCCAGTGACCGACTGGCGCCTGTATGACAGTGTGTATACCGAACGCTATATGGGATTGCCGCAAGATAATCCAGAAGGCTACGATAATAGCAGCGTGCAGAAAGCGGCCAAAAATCTGCATGGCAAAATCTTGTTGATGCATGGCACGATGGATGACAATGTACATCCTCAAAATACCATTATGTTGATCGACGAATTGATTAAGGGCGGAAAGGACTACAGCTTGCAATTGTATCCGGGGCAGACGCATGGTCCGCGAGGTGATTGGATGATCTGGTCACTGCAAAAAAATAAGTGGGAATTTTTGAAAAATAATCTGTAATCAACTATAAACATCTGTAAATAAAAAGGGGCTGAATCAGCGCCCCTTTTTAATTTAGATACCCGGAAATTTCAAATTGACATTTATCCGGTACCTGTTTAAAACGCACAGGTTGATGCTTTTGTGCATTTGTTGATGTTGAACAGTTTATGATTTCATCCCCTGCCAACGAGGGGTGAGCTGATGTGGAACAGCAAACATGTCAAGAACGCGGCCCACTGTGTGATCGACCATTTCGGCGATGGATTGTGGGCGCTGGTAAAAACCGGGCAGAGGAGGGAAGATGATGCCGCCCATCTCGGTGACGGCAGTCATGTTACGCAAATGGGCCAGATTGAATGGCGTTTCGCGCACCATAAGAACCAGTCGGCGACGTTCTTTGAGAACCACGTCAGCGGCGCGTGTAATCAGATTGTCTGACATGCCGTGTGCAACGGAAGCCAGCGTTTTCATCGAGCACGGAGCAATAATCATCCCATCGGATAAAAACGACCCGCTGGCAATGCTGGCGCCGACGTCTCGCACGTTGTGCACCACATCCGCCAGGGCCTCAACGTCTTTGCGTTTGAAGTCCATTTCCTGATGCAGATTCAGTACACCCGCTTCAGAAACCAGCAGATGCGTTTCGACCTCAGGTACATCACGCAATACTTCCAGCAGACGCACACCATACACGGAACCCGTCGCGCCAGTAATGGCGATAATCAGGCGTTTAGGTGTGCTGTGAGACTGCATTTCGATTCAATTAGTTTTTGAGTAAGGCGAGCAATTCGCCACTTTCGTACATTTCATTCATGATGTCAGAGCCACCGATGAATTCGCCTTTGACATATAACTGCGGAATGGTTGGCCAGTTAGAGAAATCTTTGATGCCTTGGCGTACTTCCGGGTCTTCCAGTACGTTGACGGTGACCAGATTTTGTACGCCACAGGTTTTCAACAATTGCACTGCACGACCAGAAAAACCGCATTGTGGGAACTGCGCTGTCCCTTTCATGAACAGCACAACAGGGTTTTGGGTTACGGTCTCTTTGATCCAGCTTTGAACGTCGCTCATGGCTTCTTCCTTATAAAACGAATCCCGACATTATAGTGGAAAGCCCAAACGCATGTCGTTACGCGAGGAAAACTTAGCGTAATGCACAAAAATAACATGATTCAAACACGTCGCGACATGAGGGATAGTTAAATGGCATCATTTTTTTCAGCTCATTATTCGGCTCATCCGTCGTACACAATAGTACAACGGCAGTGCAACAGTGGTACATTAAACATACGAGTGAAACAATCAGGATTTAATCCCTGAGATGCTCCAGCATAGGAGCACAATTGCCTTGGAGACACCAATGCAGCAGCTGACCAACCCTCCTGTATCGAATGACTTGTCGCAACCTCTGGGTGTCAATTTGTCATCTATTTACCCCGTGATGGATTCGCGTACGCAGATTTTGCAGGCGCATGAACGCTCCGCTGGCTATGGGGTGATACGCGAAGCGACTCCTGACTATCAGCCTGCAAGCAAAGAAGCAGTCGCTTTGCTACGGGAGCAAAATCGCTTGCTGCATAGCCATGCCGTTCCCGTCATGGAGAATCTCTATGAGCAGATCATCAATACGCATCATATGATTGTGCTGACGGACACTCAGGGGCAGATTTTACATACGCTTGGTGATGCCGATTTTTTAGCTAAAGCCGATCAGGTAGCGCTCAGTCCGGGCGTGACGTGGTCAGAACAAAGTAAAGGTACGAATGCGATCGGTACCGCGATTGCCAGTGCTTGCCCGACCGTCGTGCATGCGGATCAGCACTATATGCTAGCGAATAACTTTCTGACTTGCTCGGCCGCCCCGATTTTCGATGCGCGTGGCTCTATGATCGGCGTTCTTGATGTGACGGGCGATCAGCATCATTTTCAGCGGCATACGCTGGCCCTGGTACGGATGTCGGCCCAGATGATCGAGAATCAGTTATTCAACGACGCGTTTCAAGGCGCAATTAAAGTTCATTTTCATAGCCGCCCGGAATTTCTTGGTACGCTCATGGAAGGTATCGTTTGCTTTTCGCCGGATGGTCGGTTTATTTCCGCCAGTCGCAGTGGTTTATTTCAGATCGGCATGTCTGCGTCTGCGTTGCAAGCCCACACTTTCAGTTCTTTATTCGGTTTACCAATCTCGGCATGTATTGATCATCAACGGACAGCAACACCCGGGTTGCTGCATTTGTGTCTGCAAAACGGCGTCAAGGTCTACGCAAAATGCAGCGATATTCGTCCTTCCAATACGGTGTTTCAGCAGATACACCAAAATGTCCGACCCGCATCATCGGAAGCGGAACAAGAGCGTAAGTCCCAATCCCGTTTATCCAGTTTAACTTATCTCAATACCGGCGATCAGCAGGTGGCGCGTAGCATTGAAAAATTGCGTAAAGTAATCGGTCGTGGGATTTCTATTTTGATTACAGGTGAAACGGGCACAGGTAAAGAATTGTTAGCCCAGGCGATCCACAATGATTCACCGCGCCACAAAGCCCCGTTTATTGCGCTCAATTGTGCATCGATCCCGGAAACCCTGATCGAGTCGGAATTATTTGGTTACGAGGAAGGTGCGTTTACCGGTGCCCGTAAAAAAGGGAATGTCGGAAAAATTTTACAAGCCAATGGCGGCACCTTATTTTTAGACGAAATTGGCGATATGCCCTTGAATCTGCAAGCCCGTTTGCTAAGAGTACTTCAAGAACGCATGGTTACACCACTGGGAAGTAGTAAATCAATACCTGTCAATGTGGATGTCATTTGTGCCACGAACCGACACTTGCGTGACATGATCGCAAGAGGTGAATTCAGGGACGATTTATATTACCGGCTCAATGGCCTGGTGGTACGATTGCCTGCCTTACGCGAACGAAGTGACTTAGACATTGTTGTCGCTAAAATTCTGCAGAGCGAAAGTAACGGCTTGAGCTACACGTTGCATCCAGAAGTGATGACTTTATTCCATGCACACAATTGGCCAGGCAATTTCCGGCAACTCAGTAATTTACTCAGAACAGCGATTCTGATGGCGGGTGACGAGCGGGAAATCAGAATGGAGCATTTGCCTGATGATTTTCTGGATGATATTGCTGAGATAGCAATCGAGGGTCAACGTGTGGCACCATTAATTCCCTCTGAAGTGATCACGATGGATGAAATCGAACAAGATGTTATTCGACGTACATTGGCCGCACATGATGGAAATGTATCCGCCGCCGCCCGCGCATTGGGCGTGTCGCGCAACACGATTTATCGTAAAAAACTAAATTGATGAGGACTGCCGCATTATTCCAGCTGTGCGTTTTCCTCGTCGGTGAACAACCGTGATCGGGTCAGGAAACGTTTTCCCGTGCCGTTATCCAGCGAAAACATACCGCCCATACCGTCGACCAGATCAATAATTAATTGGGTATGCTTCCAATACTCGAATTGTTCCGGACTCATATAAAACGGCGCACCATCGATTTCACCCAGCAAGATATCGTGATCGCTGATCTGGAAATCGCTCTGTGCATAACAAAGTGGGGCACTGCCATCACAACATCCGCCCGACTGAAAAAACAATAACGCACCATGCTGAGCTTGTAGTCTTTGCAGAAATGCGATGGCCTCTGGCGTGCCAAGAACACGAGGTAATTCCGGATGTAATACAGGTTGTGCCATGGTACCTTCATTCAGTTAGAAACGTGAACAACTTCCGCCACGCCCACAATGTCGTGACGGAAGTTTGTTTGAGCCTGTAATCAGAAGAAACCGAGCGCGTTCGGGCTGTAGCTGACCAGCAGATTTTTGGTCTGTTGGTAATGATCCAGCATCATCTTGTGATTTTCACGTCCGATACCAGATTGCTTGTAACCGCCGAAGGCTGCATGCGCTGGGTACAGGTGGTAACAGTTCGTCCATACCCGACCTGCCTGAATACCACGGCCGACGCGGAAGGCGCGTGATCCATCGCGTGTCCAGACACCAGCGCCAAGGCCGTACAGGGTGTCATTGGCAATCGCCAGCGCTTCCGCTTCATCTTTGAATGTTGTTACTGACACGACTGGCCCGAAGATTTCTTCCTGGAAGATACGCATTTTATTATGACCTTTGAAAATCGTCGGCTGCACATAGAAGCCGGTTTCCAGATCACCTTCCATGGCCTTACGGGCTCCGCCGATTAATACTTCGGCCCCCTCTTGTTTGCCGATGTCGAGATACGATAAGATTTTTTCGAGTTGTTCTTGCGATGCCTGAGCACCAATCATCGTATTGGCATCGAGCGGACTACCTTGCTTGATGGCCGCAACACGTTTGATAGCGCGTTCAATGAAACGCTCATAGATCGATTCCTGAATTAAGACACGGGAAGGGCAGGTGCAGACTTCACCCTGATTGAGGGCAAACATCGCAAAACCTTCCAGACATTTATCAAAGAAGGCATCGTCTTTATCCATGACATCTTCAAAGAAGATATTCGGCGATTTACCACCCAGTTCTAATGTGACGGGAATCAGGTTTTGCGCAGCATATTGCATGATCAGTCGACCCGTGCCAGTTTCACCGGTAAAAGCGATTTTGGCGATACGCTTATTTGATGCCAGTGGCTTACCTGCTTCCAGACCAAAGCCATTGACGATGTTGACAACGCCTGCAGGCAACAAGTCATGGATCAGTTCAATCAATACCATGATGGATGCTGGTGTTTGCTCTGCGGGTTTGAGCACCACGCAGTTGCCCGCCGCTAGCGCTGGGGCGAGTTTCCAGACGGCCATCAGAATAGGGAAGTTCCATGGAATAATCTGGCCAACTACGCCCAGCGGTTCTTGAATATGATACGCAAAAGTGGTTTCGTCAATTTGAGAAACTGAGCCCTCCTGAGCACGGATGCAACCGGCAAAATAGCGGAAATGATCAATTGCCAGCGGAATATCTGCTGCCATGGTTTCACGGATTGGTTTGCCATTGTCTATCGTTTCAGCCGTCGCCAGTAAGGTGAGATTAGCTTCCATACGATCAGCGATTTTGTTCAGGATATTGGCACGGTCAGCTGCTGATGTTGTGCCCCACGCCGCTTTGGCGGCGTGCGCTGCATCGAGCGCCAGTTCGATATCTTCCGCGGTAGAACGTGCTACCTCGCAAAACGCTTTGCCAATAACAGGACTGATATTGGCAAAGTAATCGCCTTTGACTGGTGCCACAAATTTGCCGCCGATAAAGTTATCGTAGCGATTTTTGAAAGGATTGCTGATACCCAGTTTGTTGATGTCTGCCATGTTCATGGTGGTTGTCTCCGTTCATTTATGGGTGGATGTATCGCGTGCTGTTGCACCTGTTTTCAAGAGCAATCCTTGTGCCATGAGTGATGCTGCACTGCACCTCAGAGGAGTTGATGCATTCGCCTTTAGAAAATCGCAAAAAAACAAAAAAAGGAGAACATAGAACTGTGGCAAGGATGAACAGCCTGCTGTTGCATACTGTTGCAAATTGGGACAGTTGCATGTCGACGACTGGCTTCAGTTTGTCCGGCAAAAGAAAAGAATGGGAGTAGTCCATTGTTGTGATGGATTCGGACGAAAAAAAACCGGAGGCGTTGCTCCGGCTTTTTGATGCTGATGTTAAAAGTTTTAACGCAATAAATTAAATTCAATACGTTAGCCACGCAATTTAGCAAATGCAGCCGCCATTGCATTACCTGCAGGAGCTGCCGCAGGCGCTTGTGAACGATGTTGATTGAGGCGTTTCGCATCGTTACGATCGCCGCGTTGTTCTGGCTTGCTGCCCGCTTGCGGTGCTGCATCCGTCAAACGCATGGTCAGGGCAATACGTTGACGTTTGACATCCACTTCCAATACCTTGACCTTGACAACCTGGCCCGCTTTGACGACGGTGTGCGGGTCTTTTACGAAAGTATTCGACAAGGCAGAAATATGTACCAGACCGTCTTGGTGAACCCCGATGTCAACAAAGGCACCGAAGGCTGCTACGTTCGTGACAACGCCTTCCAGGATCATATCCGGACGCAAATCTTTGATTTCTTCGACGCCGTCTTTAAAGGTTGCTGTCGTGAATTCAGGACGTGGATCGCGACCTGGTTTTTCCAGCTCTTTGATGATGTCGGTAATCGTTGGGACACCGAATTTTTCATCTGCGTATTTGGCAGGATTCAAGGATTTCAATAAGCCACTATCACCGATAACGCCTTTGACATCTTTCTTGATGTCAGCCAGAATTTTTTCAACCAACGGATACGATTCTGGATGCACTGCAGACGCGTCGAGCGGATTTGTTCCGTTCATGACGCGCAAGAAGCCCGCCGCTTGCTCAAACGTCTTGTCACCAAGGCGTGGAACAGAACGCAAATCGGCACGTGAACTGAACATTCCCTTGGCATCGCGGAAGTTCACAATGCTTTGCGCAACGCTGGAAGACAAGCCGGAAACCCGCGCCAATAAAGGAGCAGACGCAGTATTGACATCAACACCAACCGCATTCACACAATCCTCAACGACGGCATCCAAAGAACGCGCCAATTGGCTTTGACTCACATCATGCTGATACTGACCGACACCGATGGATTTAGGATCGATCTTCACGAGTTCTGCCAACGGATCTTGCAAGCGACGTGCAATCGATACTGCACCGCGGATGGATACATCCAGGTCAGGCAATTCTTTGGAGGCAAATTCTGATGCGGAATACACTGACGCACCCGCTTCAGAGACGACGATTTTGGTCAACTTTAATTCTGGTTTGAGTTTGATCAGGTCTTGTGCCAGCTTATCGGTTTCGCGGGATGCCGTGCCGTTGCCGATGGAGATCAATGACACATTGTGCTTGGCAGCGAGCTGCGCTAACACGTGTAAAGAGCCATCCCAGTCATTGCGTGGTTGATGCGGATAAATGGTCGCGTGTTCCATCACTTTCCCTGTTGCATCAACAATCGCGACTTTGACGCCAGTACGCAGACCAGGATCGAGACCCATGGTTGCGCGTGGGCCAGCCGGTGCTGCCAATAACAAGTCTTTGAGATTGCGTGCAAAAACATTGATCGCTTCGATCTCAGACTGTTCACGCAATTTGCCCATCAATTCGGTATCGAGATGCATGAACACTTTGACGCGCCACGCCCAACGCACTGTATCGATTAACCATTTGTCTGCGGGGCGATCTTTTTGGCTGACACCAAAGTGCGCGGCAATGCGGCTTTCGCAAGGATTTAATGGTGAAGCCCAGGTTGGTTTTTCTTCTTCGCTGTCGAGACGCAACGTGACTGTCAGCATTTCTTCGCGACGACCGCGGAACAACGCCAGCGCGCGGTGCGAAGGGATCGTGCTCAGCGTTTCTGAGTAGTCAAAATAGTCGGCGAATTTTTCACCAGCCTCTTCTTTGCCTGGGACGACTTTGGATTCAACCACGCCATGATCGTTCAGATATTCGCGCAGGGATTGCAACAATGTCGCATCTTCTGCAAAGCGTTCCATCAAAATCTGGCGCGCGCCGTCCAATGCGGCTTTGGTATCCGGAACGCCAGGGTTGTCACCGTTATCGGTCGTGAAAGCAGGCTTCAGATACGCTGCTGCTTCGGTTTCTGGATTTAATAAAGGATTTGCCAGCAAGGCATCGGCGAGTGGCAACAAACCCGCTTCTACCGCGATTTGCGCTTTAGTGCGGCGCTTAGGTTTGTATGGCAGGTATAAATCTTCGAGACGGGTCTTGTCTTCAGCGTGGGTAATCGCATCCAACAACGCTGGCGTCATTTTGCCTTGTTCTTCAATCGACGCCACAATTGCTGCGCGACGATCTTCCAGTTCACGCAGATAGCGCAGGCGCTCTTCGAGCAGACGCAATTGGGTATCATCCAGCCCACCGGTCACTTCTTTACGGTAGCGGGCTATAAACGGTACCGTTGCACCTTCATCCAGCAAGGCAACGGCAGCAGCAACCTGAACTGGCTTGGCAGCGAGTTCTACGGCGAGTCTTTGTTCAATCGAAGGAAGCATAAATCCAGACAATAAAAAGCAATCAAGGCGCAGATGATACGCAATTTGTACGATTGCGCCAGTCTTGACAGGAAGTTGGGCAGGAGTTATGAGGTAAAAATTGCTATATGTTAAATAATAAACCGCTTTATATGCATCAGATAATTCTTTGAATGAAAATGTCGATTTTTGGGAGTATGTGAAAAAATACGCCTATTTGTCTATAATTTATCTAGGTTATAAAAATATACTACTCTATAGTATATTGATTGCAGTTGTGGTCTTGGGGGGCGTCACTCATTCACATCCTGGCATCGACTTTACGCCCAATTCATTTGTAAATTTTCGGGATTTGCTGACGTCATATGCTGATTCAAACGTTCGAGAACATGGTTGGCATTGCTTTTAATTTCTTTACTGAAATTGAATTCTGCTAACAATTGAACGCCATTCGTTGCACTGACCAGGCCGGGTTGAATAGTCAGTTGTCCATCCTCGTGTGAGATATACAGAGGCGTCAAATACTCACTCAATAGATTTGCCAGAATCAAATTGTGTGAGGCAACAATTAGCAAGCCTTTTTTACTGAGTTCCTTCAGTACGGCGGTTGCAGCCGATACCGATTCAAAATAGTTGGTTCCGCGAAAAATTTCGTCGATGATAAAGGTGCATGGGTAAGACCCATTTGCCGCGTCGACCAAAGTTTTTGCGCGCTTCATCTCGGCAATGTAAAAGCTTTCATTTTTTATTAGCGAATCCTCGTTGTGGATGCTTGTGTAGACGGGGTTTATATTGATATTGGCGTGATTCGCATAGCAAAATCCAAATGCTTTTCCAATGACCAGATTGAGTCCGATAGCACGCAAGAACGTACTCTTTCCCACACCATTTTGGCCAGAAATGAAGCAGCCCTTGTTGCGCAAAGAGACCGGAAGTGGCGCTGCGTACGAGATGAGTGGATGGACAAGATGATCAAATGTGATGTCATCATTGATGACGTTTGCAAAGCAAACGCGCGATTGCAGCAGAAAATGACGCGCTAGCTTGATATCTGCCTCGAGTTCGGCAGCAGCAAAAAAGCAGCACTGCAGGCGCGCCCTGTATTGATTGAGTGTACTGATGCCTTTGAAATAATGGCGTATATTCGCCATCTGAAACCAATCCAAATACGCTAATATTTCTGGTATCACTACTGCGGTACTGCCGGGGCGACGCAAATTTTTATGAATGACGATTACGTCATCGCGTAAGGCTTTGAATTTGTCACATTCTGCTTCCTTGTTCAAGCTGAGACGATGGCAAGTTCTGAGTAAAACTTGAAGCGACTGTGATGATAAATTCCACAAATACACTCTGTTATGGAATTGAATTTGCAAATAAAACATGACGCAAATAATGATTGCTGTCGCGAGCAAGGCTAAAGGATTGAAATAGGATAAGCCTGCTGAGATTGCAGCAGATAAAGGAATGAACCAGACGTTGCGATGCCACCAGGCTTCTTTTATTGTTGTGGAGGTATCAAATAATACGCTGGCGACTTCGGTTTCTGCGGCACGCAACTCATCACAATCCAATTCTAATTTTTCTAGTATCGATGAAATTTTGATCAGTGATTGCAATCGGGTTTGCTGTTGAAGAAATTCATTTGACGCTTGCCCGCAACGCAAACGTTGATAAAAAACCTGTTGGGCATAGATACTGGCGCCGGGCGATAATTTCTTTAAATAATCTTCGATCAAGAGATCATCCCAGCTCGCATCATCGAGAGCGTAGTTGCCATGTTTTAGTGTATGTCGATGTAAAGCGGCTACTTCGTTCATGCTGAAGTAATGATCTGAATGTTGGCGTTTTTTAGCTTTAAAGCGCGTAATTTGTTTGAATATTGCACTGGCATACCTGAACATTTGGCTTATCACCATTTTGAATATCCTTTTTGATCACACATCTTCGTAAGAGGTGGGTCGGATGTTGGGCGTTTAAAAACTAAAACAAGTGTTTTCTTTTGTAAATCGTTCCGCTTATTCAATCAATGAAAATCTCTGGCGCCCTGATAAAAGCAAGCGGAAATGACGAAATTGTGGGCAGGTGTGACCCACATGAAGTCTTATTAGGCAGAATTGGTGGGTGTTAATCCGTACGAACTGCGCATAAAACGAAAGGGTGGGGTGAGCATATTACCTGCTCACCCCACCCTTATCACTCATGCGACTCATTGATCAATCTGGAACGTAATTAATCCCGGATTTCCAGTGCCCGGTTTAAGCTTAATGCAGCCATCGAGCAGGCGGCGCCAGATAACAAATAGAGGCTGACGTAGGCCAGTCCGAAATGCGAGGAGAGGCCAAGAGCGACCAGGGGTGCGAAGCCAGCACCGACTAACCATGCCAGATCTGACGTTAATGCGGCACCGGTGTAGCGATATTTAGCCGAAAAATTAGCAGTCACTGCACCTGCAGCCTGCCCGTAAGACAGTCCAAGTAAGACAAAGCCCAACAAGATGAAAATGTTCTGGCCTTGTTCACCACCGTCGAGCAAAGTTGGTACAAAGCCACTGAGTACCGCAATCATCAATGCAAGAGTGCCTAACGTGTTACGACGCCCGAAGCGATCAGCGATCAGACCGGAGATCACCACCGATATCGCCATCAGCGCTGCACCACCGACCTGGATATATAAGAACGCACTTAACGGTCTGGGTGAGTACAAGGTGATCCAGGACAAAGGGAATACAGTGACCAGGTGGAAAAGGGCGTAACTTGCCAGCGCAGCCAGCGCACCAATTAACACATTGCGACCTTGTGAGCTGACCAGTTCGGTAACTTTGGTTGGCTCTAATTCACGCTCATCCAACAAACGCGCATATTCATTAGTAGAGACGAGGCGTAAGCGGGCAAATAAGGCAACCACGTTAATCGCGAATGCGACATAGAACGGGAAGCGCCAGCCCCAGTCGAGAAAATCTTCGGGCGTGGTGTTTGAAATCAGGAAGGCAAAGATGCTGCCGGCTATCATGAAACCAAACGGTGCGCCGAGTTGACCCAGCATCGCGTACCAGCCGCGCTTGTTTTGTGGCGCATTTAATGCCAGCAACGATGGAAGGCCATCCCATGCCCCACCGAGCGCAATACCCTGCCCAACGCGCAACACGGCAAGCAGTGCGATGGCGGTTCCACCTAAATGGCTAAAAGTTGGTAAAAATGCAATCCCTGCTGTGGAAAATCCTAGCAAGACCAGCGCCATAGTCAGTTTCGCCTCTCGCCCCAGATGATGCTGGATAGTCATAAAGATAACAGTGCCGAAAGGCCTTGCAAGAAACGCGAAAGAAAATATAGTGAATGCGTACAGCGTACCTTCAAGGCGCGGTACGAAAGGGAAGAATACCATCGGGAAAACAAGTACCGAAGCGATCGCATAGACAAAAAAGTCAAAGTACTCTGACGCGCGTCCAATGACGACACCAATTGCTATTTCTCCCGGTGCAATGGTGGTGTGATCAGACTTGGTGTTCTTGGTGGAACCAGTGTTGGAACGGAGGGGGAATTCGGCGCTGTGGTCGCCGTGATGGCTGATACTTGGCATAGTCGTCTCTCGTAGTTATGGTCTGATCGATGGACGCCAGAAACCCTCGCAGATATAACTTTGCTAAGGTAGGACAAAACGTCCAATCGCTAATGCTAGTCAGTTGATGTACCTTAACATAAATATTAGTCTAAATTGGATTTTTTATGATGATTTCCCTACTCTTGCGGCGCGGACTTGTGCTGTTAGCCCTGGCGCTGTTGGCTGGATGTGACACGATAGTGTTAAATCCCTTCGGCGATATTGCCGCACAACAGAGCAAACTGATTGTTGTATCGACAATTTTGATGCTAATTATCATCGTTCCGGTGATAGTGCTTACTCTCTTTTTTGCATGGCGCTATCGCGCAAGCAATACAGAGGCGGCCTACGAACCCGACTGGGATCACTCCACAATGCTGGAGCTGATTATCTGGGGCGCACCGTTGTTAATTATCATCGCTTTAGGAACGATAACCTGGATTTCGACGCATACGCTTGATCCATATCGAAAGTTATCGCGTTTGGATGAGCATCGTCCGATTTCTGCCAACGTTAAGCCATTGGTGGTCGAAGTCGTTGCACTGGACTGGAAATGGTTGTTTATTTATCCGGAACAAGGTATTGCGACGGTGAATGAGCTGGCGGTGCCGGTTGACGTGCCAGTCAGCTTTAAGATCACGGCTTCAACGGTAATGAACTCTTTCTACATTCCAGCGTTGGCGGGTCAGATTTATGCGATGCCAGGCATGCAAACGGCGTTGCACGCTGTGATCAATAAACCTGGTGTGTATGACGGTTTCTCCGCAAACTATAGCGGTGCGGGTTTCTCTGACATGAAATTCAAGTTTCATGGTCTGAGTCAGCAAGATTTCGATAATTGGGTTGCTGCCGCTAAAGCAGATGCAAGCGCACTCAAACGTGCTGATTACGTCAAGCTTGAGGAACCAAGTATTAAAGATCCTGTGCGCCACTTCGGAACGGTTGATGCTGATCTGTTCCATGCGATTGTGAATCGTTGCGTTGCAGATGGTCAGGTTTGCATGGATCAGTTAATGGCAACCGACATGAACGTGAAGTCTGCAAAAAATAGCGATGCAAAAGGGTTAACCTTGCTTGCGCAGAATCAGCGTAACGGACGCACGCTTGATGCTGAAGTGTGTACCACGCCGTCAATTACTAGTGGGAAAAAATAATGTTAGACCAAATTGATATGACTAAGCTGATATTCGGCCGTCTGAGCTGGGATGCAATTCCCTTCCATGAGCCGATTTTGTTAGCGACCTTTGTAATGGTTGCGCTGGGTGGAATCACCTTGTTAGGTGCCTTGACCTATTTCCGTGTATGGGGCAACTTGTGGAACAACTGGTTCACCAGTATTGACCACAAACGTATCGGTATCATGTACATGATCCTCGGTATCGTGATGTTGTTGCGCGGTTTTGCGGATGCCTTGATGATGCGTGCTCAGCAGGCATTGTCGTTCGGTGATGCGCACGGTTTCTTGCCACCGCATCACTACGACCAGGTGTTTACAGCACACGGCGTGATTATGATTTTCTTCGTCGCGATGCCGTTCGTTACTGGTTTGATGAACTACGTTGTACCTATGCAAATTGGTGCTCGCGACGTGGCTTTCCCGTTCCTGAATAACTTCAGTTTCTGGATGACGACTTTTGGCGCTGTTTTGGTGATGGCATCTTTGTTCGTTGGTGAATTTGCTCGTACAGGCTGGTTGGCTTACCCACCGCTGTCAGGCATACTCGGTAGTCCGGATGTGGGGGTCGATTACTATATCTGGTCTTTACAGATTGCCGGTGTTGGTACCTTGTTATCCGGCGTGAATCTGATTGTCACGATCATCAAAATGCGCGCTCCTGGCATGACAATGATGAGAATGCCAGTATTCACATGGACAGCATTGTGTACGAACGTTCTGATCGTTGCCGCTTTCCCGGTATTGACTGCGGTATTGGCGATGCTGTCTCTGGATCGCGTTTTCGGTACGAACTTCTTCACGAACGACATGGGTGGTAATTCCATGATGTACGTGAATCTGATCTGGATCTGGGGTCACCCGGAGGTGTATATTCTGGTCTTGCCGATTTTTGGTGTGTTTTCAGAAATCGTTTCTACTTTCAGCAGCAAACGTCTGTTTGGTTACACTTCCATGGTGTACGCGACCGTCGTTATTACGATCCTGTCTTACCTGGTCTGGCTGCATCACTTCTTCACGATGGGTTCCGGTGCGAGTGTTAACTCGTTCTTCGGGATCACGACGATGATTATTTCGATCCCGACCGGTGCGAAGATATTTAACTGGTTGTTCACGATGTACCGTGGCCGTATCCGCTTCGAAGTACCGATGTTGTGGACCATGGGCTTTATGGTGACGTTCGTGATCGGTGGTATGACTGGTGTGTTGCTGGCGGTTCCACCGGCAGACTTCGTATTGCACAACAGTTTGTTCCTGATTGCTCACTTCCACAACGTGATTATTGGTGGCGTGGTATTTGGTACATTTGCTGGTATTAACTTCTGGTTCCCGAAAGCATTTGGCTACAAGCTCGACGCATTCTGGGGTAAGTGCTCATTCTGGTTCTGGACCATTGGTTTCTACTTTGCATTTATGCCTTTGTACGTCTTAGGTCTGATGGGTGTCACGCGTCGTCTGAGCCACTTTGAAGATCCATCGTTGCAGATCTGGTTCCAGATCGCTGCATTCGGTGCGGTGTTGATTGCCTTCGGTATTGCTTGCTTTGTGATTCAGTTGGGCGTCAGCTTCATGCGTCGTGATTCCTTGCGCGATTTTACTGGTGATCCATGGGGTGGTCGTACTCTGGAATGGTCGACATCTTCTCCTCCACCAGCATACAACTTTGCGTTCACACCAATGGTGCACGACATTGATACCTGGGCAGATATGAAGAGCAATAAATATCAGCGTCCTACTGATGGTTTCGTTGCTATTCATATGCCAAAAAATACAGGCGCAGGTGTGATTATTGCTGGTTTGAGTGCAGCTGTTGGCTTTGCTCTGATCTGGCAAATGTGGTTGCCTGCTGTTGTCGCGTTTATCGCAATGATGGCAGCGATCATTACTCATACCTTTAATTACAACCGCGATTACTACATTCCGGCGGACGAAGTTACCCGCACTGAAGCAGAACGCACACGTTTGTTAGCGAGCCATGTCTAATACATCTACTTCTACTCATAACGCGATGGGCGCGGCTTCCGGCTCACGCTACTTTGTTCGGGAACACCATCCTGAAAACGGCACTATGTTGGGTTTTTGGTTATACCTGATGAGTGACTGTCTGGTCTTTGCCTGTTTGTTTGCTGCCTATGCTGTATTGGGTCGTAATTATGCAGGTGGTCCGACTGGCGCTGAAATTTTTGATCTGCCATTGGTTGGTCTGAATACATCTTTGCTGTTGTTGTCGTCGATTACTTACGGTTTCGCGATGTTGGAATCGCAAAAAGATCGTTTGCGTAATACGATGATCTGGCTGGCTGTGACCGGTGTTCTGGGTGCGTGCTTTATCTATTTTGAATTGTACGAATTCATTCACCTGATCATGGAAGGTTCCGGCCCGCAACGCAGCGGTTTCCTGACTTCATTCTTCGCCTTGGTGGGTACACACGGTTTGCACGTCAGCTTTGGTATTGTCTGGCTGGTGACTTTGTTGTTCCAGTTGAAGCGTCATGGTCTGACGCCGGAAAATCGTCGTCGCCTGATGTGTTTGTCTATGTTCTGGCACTTCCTTGACGTCGTCTGGATTGGTGTCTTTACCTTTGTCTATTTGATGGGAGTTTTGCCATGAGTGCACACCACGATCACGGGGCTCATGGCCACCATGACCATCATGATCATCACGGTCATCACGACCATGCTGATCACGGTAGTCTGAAAAGTTACGCAACCGGTTTTATTCTCGCTGTTCTTTTGACAGTGATTCCATTCTGGTTGGTGATGGGTAAAGTATTCGATAAATCCAGTACGACAGGATTTGTATTGTTAGGTTTGGCAGCAGTGCAGATCGTTGTTCACATGGTGTATTTCTTGCACATGAACTCAAAATCTGAAGGTGGCTGGACCATGCTGGCGTTGTTGTTCACGACCATGGTTGTTGTCATCATGATGAGTGGTTCTTTGTGGGTCATGTATCACCTGAATCACAACATGATGCCAGGGATGGATCACGAAACAGTACCTGAATCGATCAAGATGGCGCCGGTAGAAAAAGAAATGAAGAAAATGCCTGGCATGTCATGATTGACCGTTTGAATCATGCGACTACTGATGCTGATGCATTCGTAGTCAATGCTTCTCAACCCCGTTCCAAATTTGCGAGGCTCACCCTCGCAATTTGCGCGGGGTTGTTATTTTTGAGCTTCTTTTCGCTCGGTATATGGCAAGTGATACGCTTGCAATGGAAACTCGATCTGATTGCACGCGTTGAACAAAGAGTGCATGCAGCCCCGCAAGATGTCCCGGTTGCCGCCAATTGGGCGCAAGTGAATGCAGCACAAGATGAGTATCGTCATGTCCATCTCAGTGGTACCTACCTCTACCAGTACACTAGTCTGGTACTGGCATCGACGGAACTAGGCCCTGGATATTGGGTCATGACGCCATTGCGGATGGACAATAGCAACATCGTCTGGATCAATCGTGGCTATATTCCAACTGCGATAGCAGGACAAGTCCAATCAGCGACGACGAAGACGTCTGATGTTGGTGTAGTGATCGCTGGTTTATTGCGTATCAGTGAGCCGAATGGTGGTTTTCTACGCCATAACGATCCAATCACACAACGGTGGTTTTCGCGTGATATTGCGGCGCTGAACGCTTCTCATCATTTACATCAGGCCGCGCCGTTTTTTGTTGATCTTGAAGCGAAACCCGATGCATCTCCCGCCGAGGCAAAGGAATATCCGGTTCCTGGTCTGACCGTTATCACCTTTCATAATAGCCATTTAGTCTACGCTTTGACCTGGTTTGCCCTGGCATTGATGGTTGCCGGTGCCTATTTCTATGTTTGGCGCGACGACAAACGTCTTGGCGCGCGGTGAAGCGCTCCTCAAATCTCAGAGTCTGTTAACATAGCGTGTTGCTGGTTTATTCTGGCAAGTTTCAGCAAGCGCAAGTAGCATCCTTAGGAGACGCAGGAATGACGGGCAATCCGGCACAGCAAACTGACGAACGCGAAATTCAGACGCATCAGAAACGCGTGTTGTACGCGGCATCCGACTACGAAAGTTCTGCAGGTCACAAAAATATGTTGCAGCTCATCCATTTACGATGGATTGCGATGCTGGGGCAGGTTTCTACGATTGCACTTGCGACTTTAGTTTTCGATATTAAATTGCCGCTATTGCAAATATCGTACGTCATCGCGCTGCTGATTGCCTTCAATATTGCCAGCCATTTGCGGTGGCACGAGGAGGTAAAAGTCTCGAATAGAGAATTATTTTTTGCCTTGCTGGTGGATGTAGCGATTTTAACTGCACAACTCTATTTGTCTGGTGGCATCAGCAATCCATTTGCATTTCTATATTTGCTGCAAGTGATTTTAAGTGCGGTGTTGCTGGAAGCCTGGTCGACCTGGTTAATCGTAGCCATATCTGGCGTATGTCTGTTCGGTCTATCTTTATTTTATTATCCGTTGACTTTGCCTCCTGAGCATATCGATAGCATGCCAGGTTTGTATCAGGATGGCATGATTATTTGTTTTTTGGTGAATGCAGCATTGCTGGTTTTTTTCCTGACGCGCATCAGTGGTAACCTCAGTAGTCGCGATGCCCAATTGGCGGATTTACGGCAGCATGCAACGGAGGAAGAGCACATTGTTAAAATGGGTTTGTTAGCGTCGGGTGCTGCACATGAACTTGGTACACCGCTAGCGACCCTGTCCGTTATTTTGGGCGACTGGCGACGCATGCCAGAATTCAGTAAAAATCCTGAATTACTCGAAGAAATCAGCGAAATGCAGAGACAATTGCAACGCTGTAAAAGCATCGTCAGCAGCATTTTGCTGTCTGCTGGTGAGGCGCGCGGTGAGTCTTCAGTCAAAACCACGCTCAATACCTTCTTGAGTAATCTCGCGGAGGATTTTCGGACGACCCGTCCAGTGGACACATTTGTCTTTGAAAATCAACTTCAACAGGATGTTCCGGTTGTATTCGATTCCGCGCTTAAACAGATGATGTGCAATGTGTTAGATAATGCGCTTGAAGCATCACCACATTGGCTCAGTCTGCAGGTCAGCAGCGATGCCAATTCGCTGAGTATCGTTGTGGCAGATCAGGGCCCGGGATTTTTGCCGGAAATTCTGGAAAAATTAGGACAGCCTTATCAATCGACCAAGGGGCGTCCCGGTAGCGGTCTGGGAATATTTTTTGTGGTGAATGTGGCGCGTAAATTAGGGGGCTCGGTATCTGCCCGCAATCGCGCAGAGGGTGGAGCGGTGGTTAAAATCGTCCTGCCGCTATCAGCAATTATGCTTTAAAGGGTTAAATAAAATGCCGGACAATCGTCTGTTGTTGATAGTCGAAGACGATACTGCTTTCGCTCGTACTTTGGCGCGTTCGTTTGAACGTCGCTCGTATACCGTAATCCATGCTGCCAATCTTGAAGATGCAGCGGATTTATTGCGCAAACATTCGCCACGTTATGCTGTGGTCGACTTGAAATTAAATGGTAATGCCTCTGGCCTCGCCTGCGTGCAAATGCTGAACAAACACGACCCTGAGATGTTGATCGTGGTATTAACCGGTTTTGCCAGCATTGCTACTGCCGTTGAAGCAGTCAAGCTAGGCGCATGTCAGTACCTCGCCAAGCCCTCGAACACCGATGACATCGAAGCTGCATTCGGACACGTCGCTGGGGTTTCTGAACCGGAGCTGACCAATCGTTCCACATCGATTAAAACCCTGGAGTGGGAACGTATTCACGAAGTCTTAGTCGAGACCGACTTTAATATCTCCGAAGCCGCCCGCCGCCTGGGTATGCACCGACGCACATTGGCGCGTAAGCTCAATAAACAGCAGGTGAAATAATCACTTAAATTCCCATCCCTTGCATCTTATTCACCTATACTGAGGCAACACCCGTATTCGCGGGCGTCTATCAGGAGCAATATCATGAGTAAAGTGACCAAGACCAACAAAGAAACGAAGAAACAGGCTTTACTCTCACCCAAAGAGAAAAAAGCAGCTAAGGATGCGAAAAAAGCGGCTGGTGTGTCCATTCCTATCGGCGCTCGTTGAAATTCCTTGTTCTGAAGCCGGATTTCCGGCCACATAAAAAAGCGACTTCATTCATCGAAGTCGCTTTTTTATTGGAAACTGAATTGAAAATGATGTGTGGATAAATTACCTTAAATAGATATCAGGCCGATTAATTTCCATAAAGGTTTCTGGTTTGGCTGGCGCTTGAAATCCGAATTTTTCGTATAAACCACGTGCAGTGCTGCTGACTAAGATAAAGCGGCGTATCTCTTGTAAGTCTGGATGTTCCTGTACTGCATGCATCAAGGTCTTTGCATAACCTTGTCCGCGGTAGGCGGGTAATACAAACACATCCATCAGATACGCGAACGTTGCCTTATCAGTCACAACACGGGCAAAAGCGATCTGTTTGCCATCGACGTAAGCACCAAAACATAAAGAGTGTTCAATCGAACGCTGTACCGTTTCCAAGGGTATGCCTTTCGCCCAGGTTGACTGCGCAGACAAAAATTGGTGTATCAATACAACATCGAGTTTTGCTTTATCAGTCGATATTTCCATTTAAGTGCTCCGATTCCATTGTCCGCCAGATACGCGCTCTATGCCCGCCAGATCACGCCAGCTTTGGACTTGTTCAAATCCTTGCGCAGATAGTAATTCGCGAACCTCAGCAGCCTGGTGATAGCCATGTTCCATCAATAACCAGCCTTGCTCTACTAAATGGGCTGGAGCATTGCTGACGATGTGTCTGTATGCGCTCAGGCCATCGCTATGATCCGTCAGTGCATTGATCGGCTCAAAGCGTAAATCTCCCTGTGTGAGATGGGGATCGTCTTTGACGATGTAGGGAGGGTTACTGACGATGGTTTGAAAAGCTTTCCCGGTCACAGCGTTGTACCAATCGCTTTGTAGTAACTGAACGCGATTTGCTGTCAGATTGCGATCGCTATTTTTACGAGCAATTTCTAGTGCTGCGTTGCTGATATCCACCGCCGTTATTGTCAAATCTGGTCGCGCGTGGGCAACGGAAATCGCGATAGCGCCCGAGCCAGTACCCAGATCTAGTAGTACTGAATTATCCGGGGCGTAGTTCAGTGCTAACTCTACCAATAATTCGGTATCGGCACGTGGGATCAAAACAGCAGGTGAGGTATGAAACGTGAGACCAAAAAATTCGCGCTCACCCGTCAGGTAGGCAATCGGTTCGCCATCCAACCGGCGTTGCAGCAAGGCTTGCAGATCTTGTGCTTGCTGCGTAGTGAGTAGGTGTTCTGATTGGGTGATTAATTGTATTCTGCTAAAGCCAGTCACATACATCAATAAAATGCGTGTTTCTAGTTTTTCTAAGGGCGACACCCGTTCATAGTCAGCGATTGTCAGCCCCGCTTGTTGCCACGCTTGCATTAGCGATGCTTTCCAAACATGCCGGTTTTTTCGCGCGAGAAAAACAGAAACAACAGTGTGCAAGTCATCAATACGAATCCTATCATCGCCCAGGCAGGCAGAGATAAGCCCAATGTAGGCGGGTAGGGCATCTCGCACAGGCCATCAGCACGGAATAAAGTTGGCCACCAGGTTGCCAGAAATATTTTATTTAAACCAGTTTCCAGAGGATCGATTCCACATGAAAATCCCGGATTGGCTAAAACGTATAAATGTTTTGCCGCAATACCAATACCAGCGAGCCCCGATGCTGTTGCTAAACCTATGCTGATGCGACGGGTGCCGCGTGGCATTGCTGCACCAATCAGACAAAAGATCGCAATTGCAATAAAAGCATAGCGTTGCAAAACGCATAGCGGGCAAGGCAACATGTGCTCGACGATTTGTAAATAGAGTGCAGCACCGATCAAACCAATGCAGATTGCGGCAATGCCAAGTAATACGGGTTTCGAAGAACGCATGAATTTCATCCGGAAAATGAGAGCGGTTGCCAGCTTACACGGTTTTAATCGCTGATGCGCAAAAGCTGTGTCGACAAGCTGGCCATGATCATTATTAAATCATAATTACTTGGACGATTTAATCGTCGCCAAGTTCCGCCAATAATTCGGCTTGATGTTCGGCGATCAGCGCATTGCTGAGTTCCGTCAGATCACCATCCATAATAAAATCGAGTTTATACAAGGTCAGATTGATGCGGTGATCCGTCATCCGGCCTTGGGGAAAGTTGTAAGTGCGGATACGTTCGCTACGATCGCCAGAGCCGATCAGACTCTTACGGGTCGCTGCTTCTTTGGCTTGTTTTTCGCGTAACTGACCGTCCATGATACGCGTAGCCAACACGCGCATCGCCTGGGCTTTATTCTGATGCTGACTACGACCATCCTGGCATTCGACCACGATGCCGGTCGGGATGTGCGTCAGGCGCACCGCAGAATCCGTTTTATTAATATGTTGACCACCCGCTCCACTGGCGCGGAACGTATCGATGCGCAAATCAGCGTTATTGATCACCACGTCGGCCAGTTCATCGGCTTCTGGCATCACCGCCACGGTACACGCTGAAGTATGAATACGTCCCTGCGTTTCCGTTGCTGGCACGCGTTGTACGCGGTGACCACCCGATTCAAATTTCAGCTTGGAATAGGCACCCAGTCCGGCAATACGGACGATGACCTCTTTATAGCCACCTAATTCGGAAGCGGATTCAGACATCATCTCCACCTGCCAGCGATTGCGTTCGGCAAAGCGGGTGTACATACGCAATAAGTCGCCGGCAAACAATGCAGCTTCGTCACCGCCGGTGCCGGCACGGATTTCCAGCAAAATATTACGTTCGTCGTTGGGATCTTTCGGCAACAACATTTTTTGCAAATCCGCTTCCAGATTTTGCATATTGGCTTTTGCTGTTTCGATTTCGTCCTGCGCAAAGGCTTTCATTTCAGGATCATTCAACATTTCTTGCGCTTCATCGATATCGGCTTGCGCTTGCTGGAAATTTTTATACAGCGCTACTAAAGGATCTAATTCCGCATGCTCACGGTTGAGTTTGCGGTAATTGTCCATGTCGTTAGTGGCCCCTTCTTGCATTAGCAAATGACCGACTTCGTCGAGGCGTTCAGCTAGTTGATCTAGCTTGGAAAGCATTGATGGTTTCATACTTGAATTGAGTGAGTGTAGAGGAGGGCATGTGCCCAAAAGCATGCGTACTGTTCGTACAATCGCAGAACGCTGGAAAGACCGGCGTCGCTAACGCTTAGTGCGGAATAATTGTGGGAGTAAGCTCGCCAGACGCGCACGTTCATCGCCGCTGGCTTGATGTAAGGCCTGTTGTGGGCCATGCAAGAATTTTGCAGTAATACCTTTGGATAAGGCTTCCAAAACGGCATCGATATCGTCACCACGCGCTAACATTTTTCGGGCGCGGTCGAGTTCCATCATACGGACTTGCTCGCTGCTCTCGTGCAAATCCTGAATGACAGGAACAATCGCGCGGCCATCAATCCAGTGCATAAACGATTGCACGCGGGTTTCGATAATCGCTTCTGCTTGCGCAACTGCTGCCTGACGATTTTCTATACCAGACTGAACTACGGTGCCAAGATCATCGACGGTGTACAAAAACACGTCATCAAGCTTGGCCACTTCTGGCTCGATATCGCGTGGAACTGCCAGATCGACCATAAACACAGGGCGGTGTTTGCGGGCTTTAACTACGCGCTCTACCAGACCTAAACCAATGATAGGCAGGGAGGACGCTGTACATGAAACGATAATGTCAAATTGCGCCAATTGCTGTGGTAAATCGGCAAGTCGTATCGCTTTGGCATTGAAACGATGAGCGAGAGCTTCGCCACGTTCCAGGGTTCTGTTCGCGATGGTGATTGATTTAGGGTTTTGCGCGGCAAAGTGCGTTGCACAAAGTTCTATCATTTCTCCCGCGCCGATAAACAAAACATGCTGATCAGCTAACTTGTCAAAAATACGTTGCGATAGTCGTACGGCTGCGGCCGCCATCGATACGCTATGGGCACCGATTTCTGTCGTGCTACGAACCTCTTTTGCCACGGCAAAAGTGCGCTGGAACATTTGGTGCAGATAGGTACCAAGACCACCTGCCGCTTCAGCCTGCCTGACAGCATCTTTCATCTGGCCGAGAATTTGCGGTTCCCCAAGTACCATCGAATCCAGACCGGACGCAACGCGGAACGCATGTCTTACGGCATTGTCTTGTGGCAACGTATAAAGGTGAGGGCGTAAATCGGCGTAAGGCAGATGATGATAATCAGCCAGAAAGTGTGCAGTGGCGTCGATAGGGTTCGCTGCCGGACATGCTGCATACAATTCTGTGCGATTACACGTAGACAAAATGGCAGCTTCCGTCACGCTATTGCGCTGTGCCGTTGCAGCATTGTTGCCAAACCACGCGCGCGCAGCCGCTACCGCATGAGCGATTTGCTCCGGCGAGAAGGCGACTTTTTCCCGCAATGAGAGCGGCGCAGTCGTGTGGTTGAGTCCAACAGCAGTGAGTTGCATGCCAAAGTGTTCGTACGGTTAAGTCGTCATTATAGCGCGTAGCGGACAATATTTTTTGGGTCCGCCACTTTGATCTCTCTTGATCTATCTCAAACTAAGCTAGCGGGAAAACGCAGGTTGAACGTTGAACCCTCATTCGGAGCACTGGTAAAGTCAATTTTGGCGTGGTGACGATCCAATACGGCCTTCACAAATACCATGCCGAGGCCAACACCGTCGTTTTTAGGCTGATCGTTGGTTTTAAAGCGTTGAAAACGTTGAAACAACTTATTTTGCTCAGCGCGCGGTATGCCATATCCTTGATCAATGATGCTGCAAACGATCTCAGAATCGGCCAAATGTTGTTCCAAAGATAATCTGCAAGTAATGGTGGTATCGCGCGGGCTATATTTGATTGCATTCGATAACAAATTCGTCAACACCCGTGTTACCAGAGAACGATCAATCCGTGCCGGAAATTCAGCGTCAGGAATATCGGTTTTGATGCGAATATTTTTGCTTTTCGCTAAAGACCACATTTCTTCTGTGGCATCCATCAGCACGTTTTGGAAATCAACCTCATCAAACCGGTAGTCTTGTGATTCGGCACGTGCCAATTGGACAAAATTATCAGCCAGACCCAAAGTAATGCGTGACGCCTTTTCGATACGGGCCATGAATTCATCGGTTGGTAAGGCGGTCGCTGCTTCTTTTTGCATTTCCAGCAATGCCAGAATTGACGCTTGTGGTGCCCGCATATCGTGAGAAATGAAATGCAAGGTCTCATCACGGCTGCGCTCTGCAGCGCGGATCGCGGTAATGTTGATGATGCTGACGATCCAACCGACGAGGATTTTATCTGCGTTATAGCACGGTGCGCTTTTGATCAGTACATCTTGCTGCTTGGGGTCGCGCACTTCTATCCCCAGTTTCATGTTTGCTGTGTGTTTCAGATCGAGGATGTCCCACCAGCTAAAGTTTGTTTGGTCATTCGCTTGCGGTGGTGACATCTGAGCGAACAAATACGGCAATAAGGCGTCATTCACTTTGGGCATACCCAAACCTGCAAAGTAAGCACGTGCTGCCTGATTGGAGAGCAACACATTACCATCCGTCGTCGTGACGAGCGTTGCATCAGGCAGACTGGCCAGGCTATCGCTAATAAATTGACGCAGATCACGCACCCGGGTTGCGGCTATGCGCATCGCATTGATACTGTTTTCCAGGGTATCTGTCAGTGCGACATCTGGCTTTTGTTCATCGTCGACGAATTCCGGCAATAAGTGCGGCTCTTTTTCTAATAAGCTAAATTCTTCGCCCAGATATTGAATGGCGGCTTCGAGTCTGCGCCAGCTCCAGATTGGATAAGCGATGAGCAGGCATACCATTGCCGGCGAGGACGGCAGCCACACGCCGCTGTAACGCATGAATAAAAAGCTACCGGCCACCGCCAACAAAAACAGTACACCAGTAGTGATCAGTGATTTTCTTGGTGAAAGCAATTGATACGCCATTAAAGCCAGACACAGTATGGCTAGGTTGTACAGCGCGATTTGCCATGTTGGCGCAAAGCGAATACTGCGTTCATCGAGCAAACTGGCAAGAATATTCGCATTGATTTCTACGCCGGGAATGCTACCCTCGGTGTCAGAGACAGGGGTTGGAAAGGAGTCGGCCATGCCGATCGCGGTAGTACCGACCAGCACATATTTTCCTTTGAAATACCCGGCAGGTACTTCACCCCGTAAGACAGAGACATAAGGGATCGTCCGAAAATGTCCTTTATCGCCATAGAACGGAATATGCATCTGATAATCGCGTTCCCATACGCCTGGCTGAGATGTTGCAATGTGCGATGTTGCTGGACGCCGCTTACCGGGCAGATATTTTTCGGTACCTACGGCTGTATTTTCACCTACGTCCTTGAGCGCAAGAGCAAAATGTGGCCACCATTCTCCCTTTGACCCTTCGCGTAAGAAAACGCTACGCAGAATACCGTCCGGATCCAGTTCAATACTAATATGCCCAATCTGACGTGCAGAATTGGCTAACAGGGGCAGCGGCAAGGTCGCGGTTAAACCTTTCCCCGCGCTGGCAGAAACGACGGGTAAAACGACACGGTTACTTTGCGCAATCGCATTGGCTAATGCCTGGTCGCCCCCCGGACCGCCGTCGGGGTTGCTCACTTCCTCTTCTGGTAGCACCATATCAAGGCCAATAGCCAGAGGTTGAGAGGCATTGATTTTGTTGAGCAGCTCGGCATGGCGTTGCCGGGGCCATGGCCATTTACCCAATTCACTGAGGCTGAAATCGTCGATAGCAACGATGAGAATATCGTCGCGAGCCTCATGCGAGTTGAGTTGCATAAAATGGTCGTACAGCACCATATTGAGACGGGTCAGAACGTTGGAGAAGCTCAATATCGCAGAGAATGCCAGCAGTAAGCAACTCAGTATCAGCCATTCGCGAAAAGCGATGCGTTTAACCTTTAGCGGTGCGTTCGCCATTTTTTACCAATCAAAAGCCAGTACCAAGTGTGCCGCTACTAGTCGAAATGGCGTTACCATCGCTATCCACCCAGCGCGCTTTAATGGTGATTTTCTGTGTCGATGAAAAAGCCCCAACGTAGCCATCCGGATCGGTTGCCTGAACGCGAATGTAGTATTGTCCGGCATCAGGTCGTGGGATTTTTAATTCTGCAGCAGTGGTCTCACGTGCCAGGTACATGGTCTTGAACTCAGGATCTTTGGCAATCTGAATAAGGAACTTCTGGCCTGGCTCAGCGGCCCAATTGAACGATATCTCTTTTCCTTCTGAGTCAGTCAATGCCGCACCAGTTTGCGCTGGTAAGCGGGTAAATGCTTGCGGGTCACTGAATGGCCCCTGGTCGGATTGACCATTTTTTTGAATCACAACAGTCGCAATGCGCCAGAAATAGTTGCCTGTTTTGATGGCGTCACTACTGAACTGAACATCTTTTAAATTGTTCTGATCAAGTACGATATTGTTGAACTGGTCATCAGCGGCGACCTGTAAATGATAAGACGCTGCGTTGCTGGCTTCGGTCCAGACGAAATCAGTTTTATCACTACGAATTTTATTTTTTGGCTGCACCGTAAATGGGGGTTCCGGACGCGCTTTGAGGGTAAAAGCCTGTGTCAGCGGAATGCCTTCCAAACCGTATTGGTCAATCGCAGCAATGCGAACAAAGTAAGAACCGTCTGCAACGCCATCGAATTTAAAACGCGTGCCTTTGAAGGTGTTTTCCGTCAACACGTCGAGTGCTTGCGGGTCTTTGGCGATTTGTACATGATAGCCCGTCGCTGCTTCTGATTGTTCAATCAGAAATTGGATGGTAGGGCGGACTTGCAACAAGTATTGCTCGCTAAGTTTTGGCGCAGGTAATAAGTCAACGGCTTTACCAACACTGCTGGCGCTGATGATATTGCCTTTGCCAGCGGGCAAAACAAGACCAGTTGATTTCTTCAATGCAGGATTATTGACGGCAACCCCACCTTCCAGTACTTCATTGGCTGTGCCAGCTTCCGTCACACCAACCCGGAAATGTGTTCCGCGCACGCCCGCCACTGCGAGTGGAGAGCGTACTTCAAAACGACCTTTGTTAGAAAGCAAGCTAGAGACATGCGATTCAACTTTTCCTGCGAGCAATGAAATTTCAGTTCGTGGGCTTGCGGTATATTTGGTCTGACGTAATTTGGCCAAGCTGATCTGGCTATTCGATGGAATAGAGACGCGTGAATTATCTGGGAACGCCAGCGTGATAAAGCCATTTTTACCGGTGAAAATTTGCGCACCTTCCTTCACCACCGTACCGACCGCTAATGGTGTTTCGGCCCCGTTGACGGGCTTGTAGGTCGGGTTGCCGGCAAGTGCCAGCACCTTTGCTTGACTTTCTTCTTCCGGCAGCAGTTCTAAGGGGATCAATATCGCAGTGCCGATTGGAATGGCACGATCATCTGCAATGTGATTGCGCTTGCCAAGTATGGTCCAGTTAGGTGTTTTCTCGGTGAATCGCTTGGCAATGCTGGATAAGGTGTCGCCTTGCTGCGCAAAATACGTCATGTCCGGTGGCGTAGCAAGCACACTGCCAGGCTCACCACGTGGCGTTTGTGCAAAGCTTAGTGCGGAAAACGGGAGACAAATTGCTACCAGTAAACTGGTCTGACATTGTCGCAAGAGTGTCGTTGTTAAGTTGCTCATGCGCAAGAATCCTAAAGTTTAAATGCAATCCGGGTCAGATTTACTGACCCGGATATTTTATTCTGGAGTGACTTGTTCTAGTCGGTAGCCATAGCTATAGACAGGAGCGAGACGATAACCATTTTCTGGTCTCAACTCCAGTTTGCTACGTACCCGTGAGATGTGGGTGTCCATGGTCCTGGACGGGATATCAACATCGCGTGACCAGACTGCTTCGAGAATGTAAGCACGTGAAAGTGGACGACCAAGATTGCGGAAAAGCAATAAAGCGAGGTCAAATTCTTTTTGCGTCATTTCTACCGGTACTTCGTTAATACTGACGCGACCCGCGCGGGTTTCAAACTTATAGGCACCAAATTGCAGGTGCTCTGACGCAGTTTGTGTTGGATATGCTCGGCGCAACAAAGCCTGTACCCGTGCCACCAATTCGCTACGGCGAATTGGTTTGATCATGTAGTCATCCGCACCTGCAGCCAGACCAGCGACGATATCGTCTTCTCCGGAACGGCTGGTCA
>Ga0364893_10018_pt1 | contig 115003 bp, 126 predicted proteins | sample ExccelJu500001D3_FD_206943 | JGI IMG/M metagenome (GOLD analysis project Ga0364893, IMG submission 206943) | Enriched cells from Trout Bog Lake Hypolimnion, Wisconsin, USA - BchlTB.July16.5000.01.D3 | ecosystem: Environmental > Aquatic > Freshwater > Lake > Hypolimnion/Profundal zone | place...
GCTTACGCTTTTTTAGCTTTGCAGCAGAGGAAGCGTGCAGCAAGGGCAGTAACTGCCAGAGCAGCGAGGCCGACGCCGATTTTAGCTTCTGTGGGAAGACCGTCAAACGCGACTTTCGCAGAAGAGACGCTTGAAACTGTAAAGGTCTTAACGGAAGCGAAGAGCGAGCTTGCTTTTTGCACGAAAGATGCAAAGAAAGGAGCTACGAACGCCTTAATTTTTGCGACTGCGTCGCCAGCGAACGCATAAGCGGCTGATGCTTTTGTGCTCATCCAAGCTGCTGTGTTCTTCGCTACTTCTGAAGCTGCGTCATAGAGTCCTGGAACTTTATTGGTAATTGCTGCTGTCATTAGAAACCTCCTCAAGTGGTTTTTTTGGTCGTTTAGCGAGGACTTGGTCCTCATTGGTTAGTTAGAGATTCGAAAATTATATATTAGGTTGGATAAATGTAAAGAAAAAGCAAAAAAATGTTTAAAATTCCTCTGCGATTTTGTGGGTTTTCGGAGAGAAAAAGAGGGCAGAAATTTTTTGCGAGGAACCAGTTTTTGACTTTTACTCGAGATTTCGTGAAAATCGAATGTGAACCACCCTATAAGAGGCTATATGAATTACGAGACGCAAGAAAAACTCAAAGCCATTGAAGAGCGGTTGGCTTTGATGTCGAGGTATCTTTGACTTAAGAGATAAGGAAAGAGAAGTCAAAAAACTCGAAGAACAGATGGCTGCGCCTGAGTTTTGGGACGACCAAGAATCGGCACAAAAAGTGATCGAGGCGTGCAACGCACTCAAACTCTGGACCGTCCCCTTAGAAGAGCTCGCCAGGCAATTTCAGGACGTCAAAGAACTTCTTCCCGAAGCGGTAGAGCTTGGGGATGGGGAACTGGTCAAACAACTCACCGATTCTTTAGATGAAATCGATCGCCGTTTAGCCGATTTGGAAGTGCGCAAGATGCTCTCCGGCGAACTCGACGGGAAAGATTGCTATTTAGAGATCAATGCGGGCGCCGGCGGCACCGAATCGTGCGATTGGGCGGCGATGCTTTCGCGGATGTATCAGCGCTGGACGACCAAAAGAGGTTGGAAGGTGGAGGTGGTCGATCGTCAAGAGGGGGAGGTCGCAGGGATTAAAAGTATGATTTTCCGCATTTCGGGACCTTTTGCCTATGGGTACTGCAAGTCGGAAAAAGGGGTGCATCGGCTGGTCCGGATTTCTCCTTTTGACGCCAATGCGAGGCGCCATACGAGCTTTGCGTCGGTCGATGTCACACCGATCATCGACGATGTGGAAGTGGAGGTGCGCTCCGAAGATATTCGGGTCGACACCTATAGAGCGTCGGGAGCCGGAGGCCAGCACGTCAATAAAACTGATTCAGCGGTTCGGATCACCCATATGCCAACGGGCATTGTCGTCTCTTGCCAAAGCGAAAGAAGCCAGATTCAAAATAAAGAGACCTGTATGAAGATGCTCGCTTCGAAACTCTACGAAAAGGAGTATGAGGAGAAACGGCAGAGGATCGCGGCCCTCGGAGGGGAGAAGAAGGAAAACGCCTGGGGGAGTCAGATCCGCAACTATGTGTTTCAACCCTATACGCTAGTCAAAGATACGCGGACGAAGTATGAAGTGGGCAACGTGCAGGCTGTGATGGATGGAGAGATCGATGGATTCGTCAACGCCTACTTGAAGGAGTTTGGGTAATGGCGCCGTCGAACTTTGATATCCGCTTTTCGGAAATGCAAGATTTGCCCTTTTTACAACAGTGGCTGGAAGGTCCGAGCGCTTGCGATCCCTTTCCCTTTGACGCTTCGGAAAAAGAGCTCGCACTGCAAAATTGGATTGGGTTTTCTAAATACAAGGCGAGTTTAACGGGTCTTTTGGGAGATCGCCCTTGCGCGATCGGCACCTTATTTCTCATGCCCTATCGGAAGGTGGCTCACCACTGCTCTTTCTATCTAGTCGTCGATCCCAACGAGCGGCGCAAAGGGATCGGCACGGCGATGGTGCGCAATTTGCTCCATCTGGCCAAAACCCGTTTCCGGTTGGAGAGCGTTTCTGCGGAAATTTATGAGCCGAGCCCGCTCTTGCCTATTTTGCAAAAACTGAACTTTGAACAGTTGGTGCGGCAAGAAAACTTCATCAAGGTAGGCGGATGTGGAGAGGCGCGCCTTCTATTGGAGCATTTTTTCTCATGACTAAGCACTTGACGATCCGCTTTTCCCAAGATTCCGATCAACAATATCTCATCGACTGGCTGCTCCAGCCTGGCGTTTTGGAAGGGTTTCCCCTCGCCGATTTAAAAGAGGTGGAAGATGCGGCCCAAATTTGGCTGAGCTATGCCAAACACAAAGCGGTGTTGACGGCTCTTTGGGATGGCGTTCCCTGCGGTATTGCCAATCTTTACCTGCAGCCTTATAAGAAACTGGCCCATCAGGCTCTTTTTGCCATCGTCGTCGACGAGAAAGTGCGAGGCAAAGGGGTTGGGACGAAGTTAATGGAAGAGCTCATGGTTTTGGCCAAAGAGCGATTCCACATGGAGTTTCTCCACTTGGAGGTGTATGCGGGCAATCCGGCGATCCGCCTCTATGAGCGGCTCGGCTTTAAGCAATATGGCGTCCACCGCCGCTTTCTCAAAACAGACAAGGGGTACGTGGACAAAATTTTGATGCAAAAGTACTTATGATTCACCGGCTCCAAAAGCTCTCTTCTCATCCGCTCGAGATTGTGTGGCATGAGAATAAGGCCACTTATATATCGGTGCGAAAGATCGGCGGCCGTTTATTTTTACGCCTCCACCGCCTCTTTCACGATGCGCCGACGCCCGTCTTGCAGGCCATCATCCAGTTTGCCTTGAAACGAGACGCTAGATCGCGCGCGATCATTCGGCAGATGGCTCACTTGCATTTTTCCAGAGCCCCGAGCGAGCCGAGAGCTCTTGCGAGCCAGGGCAAAGCGTACGATCTGCAGGAAATCTTCAACCGGATCAATGAGCCGCTAAAACTCGAAGGGATTTCGATCGGCTGGTCGACAAAGAGCCCTAGAGGCAAGTTTCGCTCGATGACGTTTGGCTGCTTTGATGGCAGCTGCCGTCAGATCCGGATCAATCCGTTGCTCGACAGCCCCCAAGTTCCTCTCTATTTTATTGAATTCATTGTCTATCATGAAGCGCTCCACGCCGTGTGTCCGCCTCGGATGGACGCTTCGGGGCGCGCGTTTATCCACACGAGAGAATTTAGGGAAAAAGAGCGGCAGTTTCCCCAATTTGAAGCGGCGAAGAAGTGGGAGAAAGGTAGTTTGAAATTTTTTAAACAGGGCATTTATGGCAGGTCATAGTAAATGGGCCAATATGAAGCACCGCAAGGAGCGGGCTGATAAGAAGAAAGGGAAGATTTTTACCCGGATCATGAAAGAGGTGATCAGTGCGGTCAAACAACATGGCCCCGATCCGAAAGCCAATAGCAAACTGCGCGCCGCCATCCAAAAAGCCAAAGACGCCAACGTCCCGAATGAGAATATCGAGCGCAATATCAAAAAGGCAGCTAGCTCCGACGCCCAAGACTATGTCTCAATGAGCTATGAGCTCTATGGCTATGGGGGAGTGGGGATCATCGCCGATATCATGACCGATAATAAAAACAGGATCTCTTCCGATATTCGGATCGCCACCAATAAATGCGGCGGCACGGTGGCAACGCCCGGCGCGGTCGCCTACAATTTCGATCGAAAAGGGCTCATCCGCGTTCCAAAAGCAGCGGCTGAGGAAGATGCGCTATTTCTTCTCGTCAGCGAGCGCGGGGCTGATGATTTTGTGGCAGAGGACGAGTCCTATGTCATTACGACCCCTGTCGAGGCCTTTATCTCAGTGAAAGAAGCCCTTCAAAAAGCGGGGATTAAACTGGAGGAAGCAGAGCTTGCCATGGTCCCAAAAACCTTAGTCGAGGTGAAGGATGAGGACATGGATTCCAATATCGCCCTCATCGAATGGCTCGAGAATTTGGACGATGTCGATGCCGTTTATCACAACATGAAGGTGTAAGTCGTTTATATCCAATAATTTGATGGTTAGTTTGTTCGTTGTAATTAATTAATTTATATGATATAATTAATTAACTATGAACCATATAGATGGCTTTCAAGAGCCTTGCGCTTTATTTCCATTAGATCCGCCAAAAGAGCCCCCTTCTGCGGCTGTTAGGGCGATTTCCCAGACTGCCGTGCGCCCCGCAGCGCCCTTGCAGCGGACGGTCTCTGTGCAATCGAGCTTGGGTAAGTGGGATCAGCAATTCTTGCGCAGGTTAAGCGTTGTAGAGAAAGAGGCCGCTACAGCGGCAGCCGTCTCTATTTCACCTGACCAGATGAAAGAGGCGCTAGCGGCGATCCAGTTCTCCACGCCAAGTCAGATGAAAGAACGGTTGAAAGATCCAGCGTATAAAAAGCAAATATCTGCCTCTGTTCTGAAGGCTTATTTGGAAGGCCATTTGGATGAAATGGAAGCGGCGAAATATTTCCTTTATCTTCGCTGTCTCACATCGAGTCAAGAGACCTGTGTTCATTCGATTAACGACGAGTGGAGTTTAAGGTTATTGAGTCGGGCTCTGCCTGGTTGGAGCAAGGCTCACTTGAGAGATTTACTGACCAAGGCGGAAGAACGGGTCTTTTTTTCTTTCCATACCCCTTTCATAGAAGAGCCGTTAACCCCTATCGATCCCGCTAATTACAACGTACAATTCCTTAGCTTTTCCCTCGGGTTTGTTGTGGAAGGAGAGCAAATACGAAATTTCATTTTCCCGCCTAAACTTTGGCAGGAGATCTTAAATGTGAGATTTGGCTCGAATGCCATCCGGGTGCAGCCCATTTTGGGTTATTCAGAACAAGAGAAGTTTAGCGATTATAGCCAACGAATCGTGAGTATCCCTGCCGATTTTGCGACTGTTCCGACACAGGTTCACAATATCGTAGATGGCAAAGATAATTTAGCGATGTACCAACACGATGCGTTCTATCACGTTCCCATCGAATCGGCAAATCCCCATCGGGCTATTTGGACGAAAATAGCTCTTGCAGTCAAGCAACAAGAGAAAAAAATCGGGATTGTTTTTCTAGATCGAAATTGTCCTCATTATATCACGAGAAAGCTAGAGATCGATGAAGAAGAAAGAACTTTAAAAAACCAAGCAGAGATGTTTTGGGCCTCTCTTAACGTTAATTTGGTTGAGGCTTGCGCTAGCGAAAAGACCGTTGATTTTATCTTCGAATTTATTTTTAGCAAGGCAGAAGAGTGGCAGAAGGAATATGGGGTCGATTTATCCCGTCAGGCGTTCTTGGCGTGCGAAGATTCATTTGGGGAAATCCTCGACGAATATCGGGAGAAGACGATCAGTAGAATGGCCCCCCCACGTGTAGATCAGGCTCCCTCCACGGTCATCAAGGTTCTGCCGCCAAGCCGTAGCCTGATCGATCGGATGCGCGAACTTCTAGCTGGGTTTCTCCTAGCGTAGATCAATCCTTTGCGGCGGATGCTTTTTCCTGCAGAGATTTTTCCTTCACACGAGGCGCATAAGTCGCAAATTCTCCGAGCTCCGGAATCGCAATGGATTTGTAGGCGAAGGGAGCTGCGAGTTTCCCATCAAAGAGAACCGCGAGTCTTTTCCGATTCGCTCGATTGAGAAAGGCGTTTGCCTGGTTGAGGAAGTCGTCGTAGGAAAGCGTTTGAAGCCCATTGATTCTCTGCTCCACAAAATCAAAATCCCCATCGCGCTCAAAGGCGAGCCGATCCCAAAGGGCGCTTTTGTCTTTCAGGTTGCGGAAGCGGTTTTTGAGAGAGGTAATGAGGCTGAGCTTCAGTGTTTCAAAGCGTTCGGTGGAGATGTTCTCGGCCAAAGCGTCGCTAAACCCTTCGATAAACTGTTCGAAGCGGAAGAGAAGATCTTCTGTTCCATGGGAGTTAGATTGTACGAGGAAGAGCTGGAAGAGCCGCTCTTCGATTTCTACTCCATCGGCTTTGACGATGTATCCTGTTTTTTGCTTGGTGCGCAGTTCATTGAAAAACGCCTCCTTTAAAGCGGCGCTGAGAACTTCCTGCGCAGCTCTTTTCCCATGAGTATAGGCTCCTTCATCGATCAGGAGGATCGCCGCATTGCCTTGCGCCTCTGTCGATTCGCCGATGAGGTACGGTCCTCCCGACTCGGGCAATTGGAGCACTTTGGTCTCATTGTGCTCAGATTTTGGGAAGGGAGCCTTGCCGAGGAAGTGGATCACATCGAGCCACGCTGCCTCCGCTTCTTTCAATGTCAAATTGCCGGCAAAAAGAGCTTGGCAGTAGGTCGTCTCAAAAAGCTTTTTATGAAACTCGAGAAACTCTTCATAGGTGAGGGTCTGGAGCGCTGATAGCTTTGCTTTTTGCGTTGTTTTGTCTTGGTTGACAACGGAATCGAGCAGTTCTTTCGCCTGGCGGAAGGCGAGCTCTTTCTCAGCATTGGCGTAGGCTTTTTCATGGCGGGCCGTATAGATGGCAAATTGCGCCGCGGTCGGCGGATTTAAGGGCATTTGTTTCACGATCTCTTGCAAGAGAAGGGGCGCCTTTTCGCTATAGCCTGCGATTTGCAGATGGATGGCCGATCGGTCGTGATCGAGCCGGCAGGAGAGTCCCGCTGCTTGGGCCGCCGCTAGGGTCGGCTGCAGTACATCAGTTAGGTGATCGAGGTATAGGGAAGTGAGGACCGCGCTGCGGGGGCCTGGAGTGATTTCAGGCGACAAGATGTGGACGTGATAATTGGCGTCTGGGACCGCAAACTCGGAAGAGCGGACGTAGTAGGCAGCTCCCAACTCGTGATCTGCAATGAGTTCTGGAACGCTTCCTCCCTCTTGGGCCAAAGAGAGATTGCTCGGGATGAAGGGATTGGGATCTGCGATGCGGATCTGATCGTTCGGCTTGGCTTTTGTCCAAAGGCTAAGCCATTTTTCTGGGATGGGGCGGATCGCATATTCTGTGCCGTGCCATTTTTCGCGCCGATCGGGCGTCACTTTCGTAAGCTCTGGAAAGGCCATGAGCGTGATGAGGCATGTTTTGGGAGTGAGCAACTGCGCGACTTGTTTGATTTTTTCCGGGCTATATTGGGTCGCGAGGAGCAAGTTGCGGGGATATGTGCCCAAATCTTCGTCCGCTACGCTGTCGCCGAGCTTTGTGATGTAGTCAAAGGGATCTTGCCGCTCTTGGTATTGGTAATTGAGCTTGGCCATTGTATTTTTCTCTTCGAACAAATAGCCGGGAATGGCAGTGGTTTTGAGCGCTGCAATCGCCTCAAAGCATCTGAGGATAACGGTATCGACCTCTTCAATTCCTCGCTGAGTCAGTTCTAAAGAGATTTGGAAAAAGCGATGCTGAAGGCCCCCTAAATCATCGACGCGCGTCGACATAGAGTCGATTTGCTGATCGTTTTTCAATTTTTCATAGAGGCTATACTTTTGGCCTCTTCGGAGCGCGTAGGCGAGAGTATCCGCCGATTTCGTCTCATCTTCAGAAAGGCTCAAGGGAAGTTCCCAGCTGAGAGTGAGGCTTTGCCGATTTTGGATCGGCTTGATGTAGGTGATCGCGCCTCGCTGCTGGGCCGATGTGATTGCGCCGCTTAGGTCAGGAGAGGTTCCGAGACTTTTGGGCACTGCGTTAAAAGTTTCGACAACGGTCTGTTGCAGTGTGGCTATGGGCAGAGCGGAATAGATAACCAAGTGCATCTTTTCGGCGCCGTAATTGGCTGCGTGCCACTCTTTCAGAGCGCTTTGGGGAATTTTCGCAAGGGTTTTAGAGTTGCCCGTTGAAAAGAGGCGGTTGGGGTGATTGGGATTACCGGTTTCTTTAAAGACCATGTATTCGCGCCAACCATCGTGCTCGAGATTTTTCGCAAATTCTTGATCGACTGCATACATTTCGCGGGCAATGCCGGAAGGATTGAAGAGGGGATCGATGAAGAAGTGGGCGAATTGGTCCAAAAGAGGCAAAAATCCAGCGGTTTGCACAGAGAACATATAGACGGTGCGGTGAGGCGCTGTGAAGGCGTTGCTCAGTCCTGCGTAATCGGCGACGCGGGCGGAAAACTCACTTTCGTTCGGATATTTTTCCGTTCCCATGAAGAGCATGTGTTCGCAGAAGTGGGCCATCCCCGCGTATTCCAGTGGATCGCTCCAAGAGCCAGCTCCCACGCAAACGGAAGCGGCCGATTGGTCGGCGCTTGGGTCTGAGATGAGGAGGACTTCAAGGCCATTGGCGAGGCGCAGTTTGCGGGTTTCTCTGCTTTTTAGGCTGGGATTCAGCAGAGGGAGATTCGAAGAATCTTCAATTACAGTGAAAGGTTGGATGGGGGCAATAGCAGTCATTAGGATCGTACTCATAGAGATTAATGTGTGGATCATTTCAGCCTATTATGATGTTCGTTTACAATTTTCCAAATTTCATTCGCGCGGTGGGTGCGCCGGATCATTTTGTCATTCTCTTCAGAACCAGAAAATTTTTCCATATCAAATTCTGGCAAGAAAACGAGATGGGCTGCAGCTCGCTCTACGATTCGCTCTTCACCCAACTCCATTTGGACGGCTTTGGGAGGAGGAAGGATATCGTAAGTGACAAGCGTCAGGGGATAAAAGTGGGTGGGAGTTTTTGCTCTCTTGGCCATGAGGTGGAGCATTTCGAGGCTTTGTGGGTCAAATGGGGCCACTTCCACTTTGCCGGAAGATCCCATCCGATCTCTTCCTCCGCTGGGAGCGACATAGATGATTTTCCCCCCTTCGTGAAGAAGGCGGCTCATCAGTTCCATCGTCCTTTTATTGTGGAGCTGTTTTTCCATTTTCAGCTCGGGAGGATTATCGATGTAGCGCTTGGAGTAGATGCAGAGAAGATCACATCCCATGCTGAAGGGGATTGCCACTGGATCAGTGACGACTCTTTCCCCTGCGACATAAATCACTTTTTCTGCCAGGGATGGGTGGGTCTGTCCCAAGAGGATGGAGATGACTTGGGGGTCGGCTTCCGTCTGGTGGTTGGCGAGCAAGATGACATTTTCCCCCTGCTTCAATTGCCGATCGATTTCATTTACGATATTGAACCCGTGGACTTTTGAGTGGGGCAAATCGATCAGCGGGCGGACAAAATCAAGGCCGAATTGGTAATAGTCGAACGGCTGACGCATTTTTTGGTGGTAAGGCTCGAAAACGAAGGGGCGCTCGAATTGCGCAGTCGCAAGCTGAGAGCAAAGGGATGCCATCTCGAGGGTGGTTCCCTCTACCTTCCGATAATCCCGGCAAAATTGCGCCAGGTGTCTTGCGTGCTTTGCCAAAAGCCCTTTAGACGTCAATTCTTTGTCCGTTCGTTGTCGAGTAAAAGTGGAATTCATTGAGGTGTAGGCTATCGTTTACGGCAAATTCCAAACGGGCATTTGCCTTCGTTGCAAATTGTTCGTAATAGTCTTTGTCGCCTCCGTCCAAAAACTTATTCAGATCGGGGTGGACGATAAGTTTAAGGGCAAATTGGTTGTGATAGAGGATGAGTTTTTTGAGCGCTCTTTCGATTTCTACCGAGGCGCTCTCGTTCGTTTTTACAAGGCCGCTGCCGAGACAGTACGGGCAGCTAGTAAAGATCGTCTGCGCGAGCGATTCTCGGCTTCTTTGGCGAGTCATTTCGACGAGGCCGAATTCGCTCATTCCCAAGATGGTGCATTTGGCTGAGTCTTCCTTCATACACTCTTTGAGCCGCTCCAGAACGCGCCTTTGATTTTTTCTCGAGCGCATATCGATGAAGTCGCAGATGATGAGGCCGCCGATGTTGCGGATGCGCAGCTGCCGCGCGATCGCTTCGGCCGCTTCCAAATTGATCCGGACGAGCGTCTCTTCCACATCGCCGCCGGCGGGATTGGTCGAGCTGCGCCCTGAGTTGACGTCGATGGTGTGCATCGCCTCGGTCCGCTCGAAAAAGAGATATCCGCCCGAGCCGAGCCAAATTTTTCTCTTCACGGCCAGATCGATTTCTTTTTCGACGTTGAATCTCTCAAACATGGGCACCGTGTCGCGATACAGCTCGATCTTGAGCGGGTGCTCTTCCATGTATTTTTGATAGAGAGCGACGCATCTGCGATAGGTCGCGTGGTCGTCGATGAGGAGGCGATCGACTTTCTTATCGACGCAGATCGTGACGACTCGCTTGATTAGATCTGATTCTTCGTAGAGCAAGACGGGCTTTGTCGCATTGTTGAATTTCTCGACGATCGACTGCCAGTTTTGGAGAAGTTCAGTGGCCTCTTCGACGAGCTGTTCTGTCGTTGCATTCATGCTCGCTGTTCGGCAAATGAGGCCCATATCTTGGGGCATTTCGAAGGAGCGGATGGTTTTTTTCAGTCGGTCGCGGGCCCCTTTGTCTTCGATTCTTCGAGAGACGCCTCGGTGTGGATTATTGGGGAGGAGGACGAGATAGCGCCCTGCGATCGAGATATTGGAAGTGAGTCTGGCTCCCTTAGTTCCGATCGGTTCCTTGACGACTTGAACCAAGACGGGCTGATCGATTTTCAGCAGCTGAGAGATCTCTTTTGCCTTTGGCTGAGCCTCTACTTTGGCTGTATTGAGATCGAAATCCATATCGAACATCTCTTCGAACTTTTTGGTGTTCTCTAAAATGTCGCTGATGTGGATAAAGCCGTTTTCTTCCTCATCGATGTCGATAAAAGCCGACTGGATGTTGTGCAAGATATTTCTCACCTTGCCGCGGTAGACGTTGCCAGTCATTTGGCGCGATTTCTTCCGATCGAAGATCAGGTCGTGGAGCTGGCCGTTCTTGAGGTAGGCGTAGCGAGTCTCTTTGGATTCGATATTGAGTAAAATTTCGTGCATGGATTCTTTGCTTTTCGGGTTATGAGCCGAAGAGTTCTTCAATTGGCTCATTATGATACCCGATTTTGTAATTTATCTTGTAGAACTTGTATAAAATTCTCTTGAGCTAGCTCAACGGCGCCGAATACCGCTTTGAGAAAGGCTTTTGGCGTCGAATAGCTATGGCACTTGATGACGATCCCCTTTACGCCGGCCAAAAGGGCCCCAGGGTATTCGGCATAGTGGAGCGACTGAAATTTCTTCATCTCCGCTGCTCCTGGTTGGATCCGGTCCAAAATGAGGTTCGCAATTCCTTCCGCTGTTTTCAAGAAAATATTTCCCGTAAACCCATCGGTGACCAAAACATCGACGTCGCCGTCGAAGGCAGATTTTCCCTCGATGTTGCCGACAAATCGAAGGGGGCCTGGGGCCATCTTGAGTTCGTGGTAGGCCAGGCGAAGCTCTGAAGTTCCCTTCAAAGCCTCAGCTCCGATGTTCAAAAGTCCGATGAGCGGGTTTTCAACGCCGCGCGCCTCTTGGAAGGCTGCGCCGATGAGGGCAAATTGAATTAAATTGGCCGCTTTCACTTGTACATTTCCCCCCACGTCGAGCACGGCCACCGGATTTTTCTTCGTGGGCATTAGCGTGATTAGAGCGGGGCGCAAAATTCCCTTCAGCGTCGAGAGGATCATCTTGGCTGCGACGACGAGCGCTCCTGTATTTCCCGCAGAGACAAAGGCGTCGATCTTTCCTTCTTTCAAGAGGCGGAGGCCTACGCTAGTAGAGGAATTCTTTTTTCTTCTCAGGGCGATCAGTGGATTTTCTTCCATCTCGATCGATTGAGCGGCGGCGGCAAAGGATAAGGGATGGGCTTTCGATGCAAATTCTGGAAGGGCGATGACGACGAGTTCGACGCCTGCTGGCAAGGAGAGTTCTTTTAAGGCAGAGAGGAGCGCTTCAGGGGAATTTTCATTCCCCATGATGTCTACGCCGATTTTGCACGGCGTTGAAGAGGCTCTGCGCTCTGTTGAAAATTCCACAAAAGGCGCCTCAATTAGGAAGCGACCGCTTGTCCCTTGTAGTGGCCGCAAGATGGGCAAACTGTGTGAGGCAAGCGAAGCTTGTTGCAGTTAGAGCAGCTTGAAAGGTTTTTTGGTTTTCTTGCGTGGTGAGACCTGCGCGAATTTTTTTTCGCGTTCGACGTTCGGTTGCGTGGTACAGCCATGATTTACTCCTTAAGTTTTATTCTTTGTCATCCATACCGGCAAATGGGAAATAGGTCGTTTTTTCCGACCGATCTTCCGAGCGCAAATACGGTTTTAAGCCCATTCGTCCAGAACAGTTTCCGCCATTGCATTCCACTGTTTTGGGCAGCTCGATCAAAAGAGCTTCGCGCAGCGCTTCGCTGTAATCGAAAACGGCGCCCCGAATCTCTTCTATCGGCTGGGCATGGTAAAAGTTATCTGCCTCTAAACGAGCTTCGATCATCGCGTTGCACACCGCGCACGGCATGAGAACTTTAGTTCCGGCTTTCAAGTGGATCACCAAATGTTCGTCGGTCAAGTAGGCTTCCCCTTTGACCTTCACTTTGGATCTAAATTGCAGCTCTGGCTCGTCGGCTCCGAGAAAAGTGGGGGCGAACTCCTCATCAATTTTTTGAGTATGGCCGCCCTTTAAACGATCGATCAAAATTTTAAAGGCAATCATAAAGGACCGAGTTTAAACCACAACGGCTTAAAAATCTACAATAGAAAGCACAGCCTTTGCCCCTTCTCGGGTGGCTTGCTTTACACCCAACGACTTGCGTAGGGCTTCGCACTCCTTCAGGAGCTCGGTACGGGGGGCCTCTTCAAACCACAATTTCCGGGCCCAAGAGAAGAGATTTTCCCCCGTAAAATTAGGTCCAAAAAGCTCTGGAAAGACGAGTTTTCCGGCGATGATATTGACGATGCAATAAAAGGGCAAATTGATGCGAAAAATTTTTTGAGCCAAGAAGCAATCGAGCGGCCGTATAGCAAAGGTTACGACCGTCGGGGTGCCGTGTAAGGCTAGCTCCAAAGTCACAGTTCCGGAGGTGGCGATGGCCAAAAAAGAGGCTTTCATGAGCTCATAAGTCTCTCCCTCAGGCACGATGAGGGCGTCTGGCGCATCGATAGGGATTGGGAGGGCTGCCGAGATGGCGATTTGGAGTTCAGGGTCTAATTTTTTTAATTGTCTGGCGACCCCTAGCTGGAGGGGCAAATTTCTTTCGATTTCTTTTTGCCGGCTGCCGGGAAAAAGTCCTAAAATTTTTCCTTGAAATGTCCCTTTGGGGGTGAAGGCTCTGATCGGATTTACGAGGGGATGGCCGATGTACTGAACGGGGAGGCGCGTGTGGGAAAAGCATTTGGGCTCAAACGGGAAGATGGTGAGGAGCAGGTCGAGATTTTGCTCCATGATCTCGATCCGTTTTTTCCCCCAGGCCCAGACTGTGGGGCAGATGAAATGGATCAGTTTTCCTTTAAATCCTTTTTTGCGAAGCGATTTTTCGAGCCGCAAATGAAAGCCCGGGTAGTCGATAAAGACGACCGCCTTTGGATTCAGTTCTAAAATTTTTTTTCGCATTTTGAAGAACTGGCGGATGATTTTTGGCCCAGCCCAAAGAACATCGATAAACCCCATGACCGATAAGTCTTCCATCTGGAAGAGAGGCTCGATGTTTGAGAGGCGCATCCTCGGACCTGCGGAAGCGCCGATTTTAAGGGAGGGGCGTTGTTCTAAAAGAGCTTCGATGAGTTTTGCGCCGTGCAGATCGCCGCTCGGCTCTGCTGCGGAAATAAATAGATCGATGTTCACGAATGGTCTCTTCTTCTTCTCCTGCGACGCCTACGCGGATAGGGGGAAGGAGAGGGGAGAGAGGGGTCATGGGAGGCTTGCAGCGCCTCAGTCCAAATTGTGTGGTGGGAAAGAAGCGTTGGATCGGCGGCTGCGCGGAAGCTGAGCAGTTGCAGCGCCATCGGGAAAAAGGCATCCCTTGGGGCTCTGGGGCGGCGGGCTGGTTTGCCATCGATGGGAACGAATCGAAACTGCGAGGTCAAGAGGAAGCTTGTGATGCCCCGCATGCGGCGCGGAATGGCGAAAAAGGGATGAAAGACCAGGTCGATGCTCTGATGGGCGATTTCTGAAATTTGGCCCAAGTGCAGGGGTTTTTCTTGGTTTTTCTCTAATACCCACTCGTTGAATAGGGGGAAGAGAAGGGTTGCGAGAAGAAGCGATCGATCGATCGGAGCTGATAAGCCCTTCTTGACTTCATTGTCGACGGCGTTCAGGAGGCGGAAGACCAAATGGTCGGAATCTCGGCTCAAATAGGCGGAGAAAATGGGAGACAAAGATTTGAGAAGGCCATATTCGTTCAACAAATGGAAGAACGGTTTTGAGGCGCCCGATTCGAGCATTCGGAGGAGCTCTTCAAAAATGCGGGCGGAGGAGCTTTTGAGAATCTCCCCCTTACAATGGAGGAGAGCTTTGAAAGTGGGCTCATGGATATTGAAGTTGAAGCGGGCGCAGAATTTAATCAATCGGATCATTCGGACGGGATCTTGCGTGAAGCGGATGTCGGGCTGGCCGATCGCTCTCAAAACCCTCTTTTCTAAATCGGGGTAGCCGTCGACGTAGTCGATTACTTTTTGGCTCTCGGGATCATAAAAAAGGCCGTTGATCGTAAAATCTCTGCGGAGCACATCTTGCTCTTCAGAGCCCCATTCATTATCGCGGACGATGAGGCCCGCTTCTTCTGTGGCGCCGGAGCGAAACGTCGATACTTCGATCACTTTTCTTCCGAAGCGGATGTGGGCGAGCCGAAATCTCCGGCCGATCAAAATCGCATTGCGGAAAAGGGCCCGCACTTCTTCGGGTTTTGCCGAAGTGGAGACATCGAAATCTTTGGGAGCTTGACCGAGCAAAAGATCGCGCACGCCGCCGCCTACGAGATAGGCCGTGTGGCCAGCTTCTCGCAGTTTTTGAATGACGTAAGAGGCTTCTTTGTCGACTTTATCGGGGGCGATTTTGTGTTCGCCAAAGCTATATACTTTCGGTTGCAATGTCTGACAGGTTCCTGGACTCTAAATACTCTACCAAGGTATAGTACGAGCCCTTAAATAGTCAAGAGCTCAAAAAACATGAAACATATCGTAGGCGGCTCTCTATTAGTCGCTGGCACGTCGATCGGCGCAGGGATGCTCGCTTTGCCCGTGGTTACGGCGGCGGGTGGTTTCGTCCCCGCTTTTTTCATCTATTTGCTCTGCTGGATGTTTATGACTTGCACGGGGCTGCTTCTCTTGGAGCTTTGCCTAAAACTGCCTCCGGATGCCAATCTCGTTTCGATGGCGGGCACCTATTTGGGTAGAGCTGGTACGTGGCTTGCTTGGGGCTTGTATCTGTTCCTTTTTTACTGTCTCAGCATGGCCTACGTCTCCGGCGGTGGAGGCCTTTTACAAGGACAAGTCGGCGGTCCTCTTTGGGTCAGCCAAGTGGGATTTGCAGTTGTTTTGGGTTTTTGCGTCTATTCGGGAGCTCGGATTGTCGATCGGATCAACCTCTTTTTGATGGCGGGTTTGATCGGAACCTATTTTGCCTTTGTCATCTTCGGCATCTCCCACATCAATCTCTCTCCTTTGCAAACTTCCAATTGGAAGGCCTCTCTTGCAGCCCTTCCCGTTGTGTTCACCTCATTTAGCTACCAGGGGATCATTCCGAGTCTTACCGCCTATCTCAAGCGCGATGCCCGCAGGGTGCGAATCGCCATTGTCTCGGGGACATCGATCGCCTTCCTTATCTATCTCATTTGGGAGCTCTTGATTTTCGGAATCGTCCCATTAGAGGGGCTTTTAGAGGCGGCAGACTTGGGTCAGACAGCGGTCTCTCCTTTGAAGCGCTATGTTGCAGAGGGACTCGTCACAGCGATCGGCGGGGCGTTTGCCTTTTTCGCGATCACCACCTCTTTTCTCGGAGTGACGCTCGGTCTTTTGGACTTTTTAGCCGATGGTCTAAAAATGGCCAAGAAGGGGATTCGGAAAGTATTTTTAGCCTCTTTGACATTTGGACCTCCTCTCATCGCCTCTCTTCTCAAGCCGCATCTATTTATTTTGGCCCTCACTTTTGCGGGAGGGATCGGCTGCGCGCTTTTGTTGGGACTTCTCCCCACATTGATGGTTTGGGTTTCCCGCTACAAACATGAAGGGCACGAAGGCCCGGTCCAACTCTCTGGAGGAAAGCCTCTCTTGGCACTCCTCATCTTGTTCGTTCTTTTTGAATTATTCATGGAAGTTGTTCCTCATCTATTCCAATAAAACCCCTAATGTTGTATGGGGGGATTATGGAACGAAAAAAAAATCTCGTACTCGCGACTGTGGCCGCTGCATTGGTTGTTTTTGGCGGAGCAGTTTTTTATGAAGCTGGCCAAAAACAAATCCCCTTCCAAGTAGCGGGAGCAGGGACTTTGCTCTCGATGGGACAGAGATCTTCTTTTGTGGAGATCGTTCTGATTGAGGATTTTCAGTGCCGCAACTGCATGGCTTTTAGCCATCAGGTAATCCCCAAAATCCAAATGGAATACATCCGGACAGGAAAAGCGCGCTTCACTTTAGTTCCCGTCTCGTTTCTCGCTGGATCTCAGGGAATTGCAAATGCTGTTATGGAAGTTTACAACCAAGCTCCCGATCGATTCTTCTCCTACTTGGAAGCGGTGTTAGAGCAATATCAAGACAGCGAGATCAAAACGGCTGATCTCATTCGGTTGGCGAGAAGAACTGGCGGCATTGATTTGGCCAAACTGCAACTTGCGATTGAACGGGGATCTCATAATCAAGCGCTAGAAAAAAATCTGAGTTGGGCCAGGGGAATGATGGGGGGCAGATTCAAAACGCCTGCGCTTTACATCAACGGCGCTCCAGGCTCCACATTTTCGTTTGAGGCAATTCAGTATCAAATAGATCAGATCATAGGAAAACGATGAGTTGGCTGCGCGCGCACTATTTGTATTTTGCATGGATTTTGGCGCTCGGCGGCTTTTTGATCAGCGTCTATTTTGGGGAAGTGCTTAATTTAGAGCCGTGCCGTCTTTGCTGGTATCAGCGGATCGCCATTTTCCCTCTCGCCTTATTTTTGGGAATCGCAGCGTATAAACACGATCGCAAAATAGCGGTGTACTGTCTTCCGCTCGTCGTTTTTGGAGCGCTGGCTGCTATTTATCAATCGATCAGTCAACTCTTTCCGTCTTTGCACAGCGCTTTTCTTTGCGGCGCAACGCAGTGTACAATTTCGGGGATCTCTCCCTTTTTAAGCGCTGCTGGTTTTCTCGCAATGGGCTTTTTCATTTTGAATACGCCTAAGGATCTAGAGCAATACTAAAATCATTGCCAAAAAAAGAGATACCTCAATAATAGAACCATTTTTTTGAGGTATGTATGGCAAAACTCTACTTTCGTCATGGAACAGTCGGCAGCGCAAAAACGCTGAATTTACTTGCAGTGGCTCACAACTATCGTCAGCAAGGAAAAAAGATTCTTCTGATGAAGCCCGGTTTGGATACTCGTTTTGGCAAAGAGTGGATCAAATCGCGGGCAGGACTTGAGATGAAGGCGGATGTCCTCATCGATACAGTTCGGTCGATCGAAGGTCTTGATTACACGGGAGTGAGTTGCATTTTAGTCGATGAGGCGCAATTTCTCTCTAGCGCAGTGATTGAAGAGCTGAGACGAATTACGCTCGATTGCGATATTCCGATTCTTTGCTACGGTCTTCGAACCAATTTTAAATCACATCTTTTCGAAGGGTCCACTCGACTCATGGAGCTTGCCGATTCGATTGAAGAGGTGAAAGCGACTTGTCATTTCTGCAACCGCAAGTCGATCATGAATCTCAAGCATGTCAACGGCCTTGCGACCAATGAAGGTCCTGCAGTCGACTTGGGCGCTGAGGAAAAATATTTCCCCGCCTGCTACAAGTGCTACGTCAAAGAATTGGAAAAGGGTTTAGGAACGAGACTTCTTGCCGGCAGTCATCAGCGTTAGAAGATCTCTTCCTCATCGGAGAGGGGATCTTCTACTTGTGGCTCCTCATTGATGGATAGCGGGGTATATAAAACTTTTTCAGGAGTGAGCTCTTGGATGATGTTCAATTGGACAGTGAGATCTTCTAGGGTGTGCTCCTTTTTTGCAAGCGAGGGCTCTTTTTCAAGTTTTGCAATTTCCTCTTTTGTATATGCAATGAGGTTGGTTTGGGCCACCTGGATCGTTTTGAGCGCCGTTTTTACGATCTCATCTAGGAAAGTGTGCATAGCCTGGGGGAGTCTGGGCGGGAATTTTAGAACTGCCTGTGCATTCACACTATTGTAGATTATTGTCAAAGAGAGTTCTGCAGATGCATTTGCAGGGGACAGGATGCCTACGCCATCTATCAGAGCATGGAGCATCTTCAGGGTGTCTTGAGTGAGGTTTTGAATTTCTGACTGAACCCTTGATGCTCTCCCTCTAAATATGAAAAATGTCGATCTTGTTCCCAGCGCATTTAGGGCTAATAGGCCTATTGCCCCTTTCTGACGGATGCGAACCTCTGGCTCTTCACCTGCCGCTCCTAATTGCTTATCCAAGTACTGGATGGCTTCTGATAGCAAATAGGGCCTGATCCACTTTGGATAAGATGTTTCTCTTGATGACGGGTTGGACGCTACTGACATAGGAGTTCTCGATTGAGCGCCAAGAACGGCTCTTTCCAATGATAGCGGTCTAAGAGGTGCTCCGTCGAGAGGCCGAGTAGGTGGTGCGCGACGAAGAGCGCCTCGATGGAAGAAAGACCCGCTGCGGGGTCTGGGCAATCGGTCTGTCTTCGAGGGTAGGCGGTTTTGAAGCCCGCCGGCAAGCTCCGCTCTTCGAGTTTCCAAGGGAGATTCTTTTCCATCACTTGAGCCAGCCGCCAAGTTCCATCGATGAGGAAAAGGGAACGATCGGCGTCTTTTTCTGTCAGGGGAGGCGCTCCCACTTTGAGCAGAAGGCATTTTGAGCAGTCGGGAAGAAGATCGACTGGATAGGTATAAAAGGTGAGATCGGGGTGGGTTTCAAGACCTACAAGAGAGCACTTTTTCAAATTCTCACGCCGGTGGCGCAAAATCACTGTTTTCACACAAATACCTTGTGATCGGTCGCCTTGAAGAGAGCTTTTGGAATCTCATGGAGAAAACGGCTCGGATTGGTCGGGTTTGTCTTTCCCATTCTCATGCGAGCGCGGGCCATGCTCAAAGTGAGATGTTTTTGCGCCCTGGTAATGCCTACGTAGAAAAGGCGCCTTTCTTCCTCAAGACCCGTTTGCTTCATGCTCTTTTCATGAGGCAAGATCCCATCCTCTAGGCCGATGAGGAAGCAGATGGGAAATTCAAGCCCTTTTGCGCTGTGAAGCGTCATGAGATGGACCCGATCTTCATTGGTTTGCTTAGTATGAGATTCGATCGATTGCCGATTGAGCGTCGTCGTAGCGATGAAATCTTGCAGCGAATCGTTTTCATGTTGGGCCAGCGCATTGATGCACTCTTGGACGTTTTCCCACTTGAATTCGCGCATTTTTTCCGATTTGACCTCTTCTTCAATCGCCTTTTTATAGTTGATCGCCTCGATGAGCCAAGAAAGGGTTTCGGATAGGGGAGGCGTTTCAAAGCGTTTGGCTGCCATTTTCATCAAGTTGACAAAAGAGGAGATACCGCCCACAGCGCGTGCGTGGCCGGGAAATGTCTTGTTCCCTTGGGCGATCTCTTCCAAAAGATTCCAAAGAGGAACGTTCAGAGAGCGGTTTTCCTGCGTGAGTTTATCGAGGAATGCATCAGAAATGCCCCGTCTTGGCACATTGATGATGCGCAAAAGAGCCTCTTCGTCTTGCGGGTTGGCAATCGCCCTTAAGTAGGCGAGAAGGTCTTTGATCTCTCCCCTTTCGGCAAATTCCAAACCGCCAAAAACTTCATAGGGGATGCCTCGCATCCATTTGTTGGAGATGGGGTTTTGCCAAGAGGCTTGAATCAGCGCCGCTTCCATCGCGCGAGATAGGGCATTTGAGCGGTATAAAACGGCCATGTCGCGCCATTTAAATCCCTTCTCTTTCCAGACCATGAGCCGTTGGACAACTCCTTGCGCCTCTTCTAAGTCGGTTGGAGCGTTGAAGATCTCAATCGGATCGGAGGCGGATCCAGCGCTCCACAGCTTTTTTTCGTGCCGGTTCTTATTGTGGCCGATCACTGCGTTGGCCGCTGCTAAAATATTCGAGGTGGAGCGGTAATTTTGCTCCAATTTGATCGTGTGGTCTGCCTTGAATTGGAGGATGTTTTTCACTTCTGCTCCGCGCCAGCCATAAATCGATTGGTCGTCATCGCCGACAACGCATAAGTTTTGATATTTGGCGGCGAGCAGTTCCGCCAGGCGAAATTGCGCCGGGTTGGTGTCTTGGTATTCATCGATCATGAGGTAGCGGAAGCGCTCCTGATATTGCTCGAGCGTTTTGGGATGCTCTTCGAAGAGGCGGATCGTCAGGGAAATGAGGTTGTCGAAGCTCACGGCGTTGTACGATCTCAGCGTTGTCTGCAGGCGGACATAGAGATCTTTGGAGAAGGAGTCGTGCCATGTGCCTCCCTCGGCTTCTTCGGCGGAAAAACCTTGGTTCGCCGCGTCGGCAAGGGCTGCCTTCGTGGGGCCGAGCGAGGGGAGCTCCCCCTCATGGCCGAGCATTTCGCGGGTCAGCTGTTGGATAAGTCTTTGCAAATCCCCTTCGTCATAAAGGCTAAATTCGCGCGTGTAGCCGAGTTTTTCGATCTCCTTGCGGAGCACCTGCATGCAGAAACTATGGAAGGTGGAGAGAGTTACCTGCTTGGCCAATGGCTTGCCGATGAGCGTCTCCAGGCGGTGGCGCATCTCCGCTGCGGCCTTATTCGTGAAGGTGAGGCCGAGTATTGCTGTAGGCGGGACATTGAGGTCTTGGATGAGATGGGCGACTCTATGGACGATAACGCGGGTTTTGCCGCTGCCGGCGCCAGCGAGGACTAATACCCTGCCCTTGACGGTGCGGACGGCCTTTTCTTGCGGTTCATTGAGTTTCATTATATTAACCGGAGGGTAAAAAGGTGATAAATGGCTTGCTGCGGCTGCGACATATCGATCCTCCATCGTCGCCCATAGTTACTATGGGCTCCTTTTTCGGACCACTGCGCTTCGATCTGTCTTTGCCTCACAAGCGCCCTTTATCATCTTTTTACCCTCCGGCTAATAACAGGCGGCTGATGTCGTCTGAGATATCGGCCAAAGTTGCTTTCTTAGCATCCTGGCGGGGAACAATATGGAGGTCGATCGAGGGGAGCGAGGCGTAGGAGGTTCGGAACGCCTCTCGGACGAGCCGTTTAAAGCGGTTCCTTTCGGGGGCGGAGCCGTAGCGGCTGGACGCGCTGATCCCGAGCCTGGGCTGTCCTGAGGGGAGGCAGTCTAGGCAAAGAAACCTGCCCACGAGCCGTTTTCCCTGCTTGGTCACCCGCTGGAATTCACGTCGAGAGCGCAGTCGTTTTCCCTTGGGGAACGAGCCGGTTGTCATGGACCCCTTGCTTAAGCAGAGAGCTTTTTGCGACCTTGGCGGCGGCGGCGGTTGATCACCTTGCGGCCCCCGGCAGTTTTCATGCGGGCGCGAAAGCCGATTGTCTTCTTGCGGCGGAGTTTGCTTGGTTGGTAAGTGCGTTTCATGGGTTTTCATCCGATATAAGTGATTATTTCACCAAGAAGATACTTGATCGCAGCATAATCTTCAAGAAGTTCAGTCCTTAGCTTCAGTCGCATCGGAGTCTGTGAGTCGACAGTGTCGGATCGAGCCATAGGAACTGATCACCCTATTTACCAAAGAATTGCCTCGCGATTTTTCCACACTATAATCGAGGATTCCTGCACACAATACCCGATCGACGTCGAATGAGAGGACGCGCGCTTTGACGGTAACATTGGGATCTAATACGATCACCGATCGGGCTTTTAGGCGAAACTCCCCATCTCCGCAGTCTATATTTTTATCTATACATACATCACAATTGCTGAGATCTTCGCCTGGTTGCGTTTTGCTGAAGAATCGGAAATTCGATGTGCCGTTGCTGATGTATTTTTTCGCTTCTGAGAATATGCGGAGCATACATTCTAGTGTGCCCTCGATGATGCATGTTTCATCTTCTTCGCTTGTATAAACTCTTGGCGTTTCCTTTAGTTCTAAATATTTTGCCGCTGCCGCATGATAGTACTGACGGACGGGGTCGCTAGAAAGAGCGATTTTTGTTGTAGACATGGCTTCTCCACTGTTTAAAGAAAAATAATTGGGTGGGATCATCTGCTCAAATTGGATTTCCCTCAAGTAGTAGGAATAATTTGAATTCTGGCTGGGGATTTTGATTTTGGGGAGGATGCGCACATTTTCTTGAAAGGAAAACGGAGTCGGTGTATAACAGATGACTTTGAATAAGAGGACATTTCATGAAAGTCGGAGCTTCCGTTAAAGCCGACCCTTCGAAGGGCGATAAAGTCGTCCGCCGCCGGGGCCGAGTATATGTAATCAATAAGAAAGACCCTAACCGCAAGCAGCGCCAAAAAGGGCCTGCCCGCAAGAAGAAATAGAGGAATAATGGCAAAAAAATCTCAAGTCGCAAGACAGAAAAAGCGCGAGCGCATGGTAAAAGCTAAGTTTGACAAGCGCAAGGCGCTCAAAGAGACTATTCTCGATATGAACAAAAACATCGAGGAGAGGCTCGCCGCTGTAGACGCCCTCAATAAACTGCCAAAAAATTCTTCGAAAATTCGCCTGCGCAACCGCTGCCAATTCACAGGCAGATCGCGCGGATTCTTGCGTAAATTCAAGCTCTCCCGTCTCTGCTTCCGCGAGATGGCGAACCAAGGCTTGATCCCCGGCATAGTGAAAGCTAGCTGGTAACAGTTTCCTGGGGGGCATCAGCCCCCTCTAGTACCCCATAACAAAAGTTTTTGGTAAAATTTCCGCATCAAAGCCTCTAAAATCGCCGATCGCAAGCCCATGCGTATTATAATTCAATACGTATGGGCTTGCGATCGGCGATTTTAGAGAGCTTTCATGCTGGAAATTTTTTCAAAAACTTTTGTTATGGGGTACTAGTTTTAACGTCTCTTTCAGAGGCGTCCACTCTCTCAGCTCTTCATGCCATACATAAGTCGATGAGTCGATTTTTCCCTCTTTCCATGCATTGGTCAGGGCGTCGTGGCTCATCGGTCCTTGTCGCTCATTGGCCCCATTGAGGTAGTACCAAAACTTATCTTTAGGCCCATTGATGATAAAAACAGGCTCCGGTTTTGGGCTCTCCTCTTTTTTCTTAGAGGCGAAGAAGATGGCAAAAATGCCAAAGATTCCAAAGAGAAAGCCGATGGCAAACCAAAGATATGGGCTGCGCCCCATTCTATGGGCGAAATAGGCCGATACGATGCCGATGATACCAGCGCAAAGGAACATAAAAGGGGAGATGGGGACTGTCATAGTTTCCCGGGGGGAGTTTTTTCAACCAGGATAGCAGATTTGAGAAAAAGTTTCCATCGATGGGTTTTTTTGATATATTGTCTCTTAGTGATTCTGAAGAGGCTTTATGTACGACCAGTTAAAAAACATGGATGCTCGAGAGATCGAACTTCCAGATACGGTATTCGTCCGCGATATCGACACACGGGTTTTCCAAGCGATTGCTCTGAGAGCTTTGGCTAAAATCGACGGGATCGGTCTTTTGGAAGGGAACCTTTTTGACAGTCTGCTCGGCCGTGAAGTGGAACGAGTCAAAGGGATTTACGTCGTTCAAGATCAAAAAAAGCACTCGGTCGAAGTGCGAGCGGAGATCAACATCCGCTACGGCGTCAACATTCCCGAAAAGGCGGAAGAAGTGCAGGAGAGATTGGTCGAAGAGATCAGCAAGTGGACCGGTCTTCACGTCTCCTCTGTCCATGTGATTTTCAAAGATCTGATCGATGCTCCGGTTGAGTCTGCCGCTGAGGAAGAAACTGTGAGTGGAGTTCTCTAATGTCGCCGCGCCAAGCTCTTGCCTCTGCGTTGCACATTTTTGCGGCCCTCTCTTTCTTTGCGGTCGGTGTTTTTTTTGTCGCTCTTCCCTATCTTCCCTCGGTTAGAATCCAGGTGGTCGATTTCTTTCTCGTCCGCTTTGAACAATGTTCTCTTATCGGCGTTGCCCTTTTGATTGTAGCGCTTGTATTGCTCGCCGGGTTTTATGCGTTAGATCGGGGCCGCTATTTGGTGATCAAAATGGGGACGGCAGTATACACAAACAACCCCGAAGGTCGGGAATTTGACAAGGAGTGCGCCCTGAATTTGAGCCAGGCGCAGCCGGCGGCGAAGCAGCCCAACTTGAATAAGTTGGGCGATGGAGACGGGCTCCAAATTCAGCGGCTGCCGACGCAGTCAGAAACCGACCTTCGGGGTTGTTTGTGTATAGATTTGGGGATCGTTCGGCAAGCGGTGGAAGAATGTTTCAATCGGCAATTTCAAAAGAAACTCTCCCTTTCTGAGGTTGAGGTGGGCCGAAAATCGAGACTCGAAATCGAAATATCTATGGAACCTTTAGAAGAAAGCGCCCGAGAAGAGCTTTTTGTCAGAGCTGAAAAAGAACTTGGCGCGCTGCTCAAAGAGCGCTTCGGCTACGCCAAGCCCTTTTACCTTATTGTGCGGGTTTAGCCGACGAGTATTGTGTCAAACCATACAAAGAGACCGAAATGCGGTTGATCAACGAGGTTTCGTTGCCGCTTTCACTGACAAATGTAACGGTTTGAACGGCTGGGCGCGGCGTGGATGGAGTTCCTGCCAAATTCGCGTAAATCATCGCATAGGTCGCATTCCCTACAGACCCATATCCGCTGACCGTAATCGGTCCATAGTTAATCCCAGCGGCATTCGACAGGCGGATCTTTCCAGTGAAGTAGTATCCTCCTGCTTTGACGTTGGTTATGGGGATGCCCATGTTGGAGCAGGTTCTGGACATAAGGTATTTGCCCCTCGCCATGAAGCTAGAGACCCCCCCATTGTAGGTGGTGGGCACAAGGCTCTGTCCGTTGGACAAGGTCACCTGCATCATCGTGTCGATGAAGCCTCCGAGAGGTTCGACCATGTCGATCATGAAAATGTAATCGTCATAGTCAGGAGTGACAAAGTTTGAAAAACTAATCCCCTGGGAGGAGACAGCTTGTTGTCGGTCCAGCAGCACCCAGGCGGCGTCTTGGGAATAGGCTGGAACGGCGAGAAAATTTAGTAGGCAAAGACAAGAAAGTAAGGCTTTTCTCATGGTGGGCACTCCTATTTAAAACTCTACCAGGCCATATAAAGTGACCGAGCCGCTGAAGTTTGGATAGCTTGGGTTTGCGCTGACAAACTGAACGCTTGTAATGGTCGACACCCCGTTAAAGGTCGCATAGACCATCGCGAAACAAGGATCGGCTGGCGTCGTCGTATTAGCCAGTAGTCCGGTTCCGTAAACGACAGGCACCCCGTAGTTCAATCCGGAGATAGCGTTCGTCATGCGGACGTCTCCGACAAAACAATCTCCCCCGTAGGAGATATTCGTCAGAGGGATTCCCATGTAGCTAACCCCATTATAGGTAAGGCCAGTATCTCCCGGCTGAAAACAGGAGAGGCCCCCGTTATAGCTGCTTACCCAGGTAGGCATAGGACCCACTCCAATTTGCATGACGATATCCGCCATATCGCCCGTTGACTCGAGCGAATCGATCACGAAAATATAGTCAGCATAGGTTGAGGTGAAATCAGTTGCAGGAAAAGTGATGGCTGTCGTGGACTGGGATTGAATCCGATCTATCAGTACCCACTCCGCGAAAGCGGGAACTGCGAGCAAGCTAAGCAGGCAAAGAAAAAGAACTTTTTTCATGATTGATCCTCCTTGAAATGTACGTAGGCCCCCGAAGGGCAACGGCCAGCATTGTGAAGATCTGATGATTAAAGTTCAAATTTTAAATTAACGATGGTTTCGATGTCTTTTTTAGTGATACCGGGGACGCGGCGAAGCTCTTCCACAGGGGCCTCTTTGATCGCTTTTACGCTGCCAAAGCGCTGCAAGAGCCTCTTTTTCTTAATGGGGCCGATGCCGGGGATGTCGTCGAGCGAGCTGGAGAGGGTTCTCTTGCTTCTTCTTTTCCGATGGAATTCGATTGCTTGCCGATGCGCCTCATCGCGGATCTTTTGGAGAAGAAAGAGAAGGGGAGAGCGGGGATTGATGAGGAGCGGATCTTTCCGATGGGGCACGTAGACTTTTTCTTGCGTGAGTCCCTTGTCGTGGCGCGCCTCTTCTTTCGTCAGGCCGATGGCGTCGATCGTTGCGATTTGCAAATCTTGCAGCACTTCGAGCGCAATATTGAGCTGCCCTTTGCCCCCATCGACGATAAGTAGATCGCAAAAATGCCCTTTTTCCTTCTCTTTGGAAAAGTGGCGATGCAATACCTCTCTCATCGCCGCGTAATCGTCCCCTTTCCCTTTGATCTTGAAGAGGCGAGTGCTCGATTTGTCCTTCTCTCCATTGACGAATGAGACAAGGCTTGCCACGGGATCTGTACCCGAAATATTCGACGTGTCAAAACATTCGATTCGGCGGGGAAAGCGGGTGAGCTGCAAGGTCTCTTGAAGATCCAAAAGCATTTTCTCTTTGAGCGATCTGGCGTCCTGCTCCCGGACAAAGAGGGCTTTTGCATTGCGAAAACCCATTTCGATCAGATCTCTTTTTTTCCCTTTTTGGGGCCAGACGATGGAGATTTTTCTCTGCGCCGCCTCGGAGAGGATCTCTTCGAGCGCCCCTCTTTGCGATAACTCTAGAGGGACGATGATCTCAGATGGGATCGAAGGATCGTTTTTATAGTGCTGCAAGAGGAAAGATTCCAAAATTTCCGCATCGCTAGAGGCAATGAGGTGGAAGCTAAAATGCTCCGAACCGATCAACTTTCCCTCTCGGAAGAAAAGAAGGGCGATCATCACTGCATCGGCCTCGCGATAAAGGCCAATCACATCGCCATTTTTTACATCTGGATAATCGACATGCTGCACTTCGGTCACGTGTTCGATCTGGTGGATCATTTGCAAAAGAGCGTCGGCCTTTTCAAACTCGAGGGCATCGGAGGCCATTTGCATGCGCCGTTTGAGCTCTTTCAACACTTCTGTGTCGCGCCCCTTGAGGAGTTTGACGGCCGATTCGACATGGCCGTCATATTCTTCCTCTGTGCATTTGCCGACGCAGGGGGCGATGCACCGCTTCATATCGTAAAGAAGACAGGGCCGCTCTCTACTCATCAGCTCGGCGTCGGAACATTGTCGCAAAGGAAAAAGGCGCGAGATCAGATCGAAGGTTTGCCTCGCGGCGAGCGCATTGGTATAGGGGCCGAAATAGATCCCTTTTTCCTTGGGCTGGCCCTTGTAGCGGATGAGACGGAGCATGGGCCACTTGTGCTGTGTGAGAAATAGACTCACAAAGGTCTTATCGTCTTTTAGCAGCACGTTGTATTTGGGCTTATGCCGCTTGATCAGGTTGTTTTCCAAGATTAGCGCATCTTTTTCGGTGAGGGCGACGATCGTTTCGATCGTCTCTACTTGCGCGGTGAGATAGGGGACCATCTCCCGTTGATCGCCCGATAGGGCAAAATACTGCTTGAGCCTAAGCCGTAAATTTTTGGCTTTGCCGATGTAGAGAACCAACCCTTGCGCGTCCTTCATCAGATAGACGCCGGGCTGATCGGGATAGAGACTTAAGAGTTTTGGGTCAAACGACATAATTCGTAGAGCTTGTGGTGCGCTTGCAGCGGGGTGAGATTGAGGACATCGATTTTGGTCAGTTCCGCCAGCGCGGGATGCTCTTGTGGGCTTGCTGTAAATAAGGGCAATTGGGGATCGGGCTTTTTCTCGAGCTCTTTGAGCATTTCCTCGGCCCGCTTGATCGCTTTGGGCGGGAGCCCTGCCAATTTGGCGACGTGGATGCCATAGCTTTTATCTGTTCCCCCTTTGACAATTTTGCGGAGGAACACAACGCCGGAGGGAGTTTCTTTGACAGCGGTTTGAAAGTTGACGGCGTGAGGATACTCAGCCTCTAATTTAGTTAGCTCCCAATAGTGGGTGGCAAAGAGGACTTTTGCCTGTTTTTGGACCGTTGTCAGCAGATATTCGGCGACCGCCCAGGCAATTGAGATTCCATCGTAGGTGCTAGTGCCTCTTCCAATTTCATCGAGGAGAACGAGTGAGCGGGAAGTGGCGTTTTTGAGGATGTTGGCTGTTTCAGACATCTCCACCATGAAGGTCGATTGACCGCGGGCCAGATCATCGCTTGCGCCGATGCGGGAGAAGATTTTTTCGATCAGGCCAATCCGGGCCGACTTTGCAGGGACATAGGAGCCGATTTGGGCGAGCACGGTGATGAGCGCCGTTTGGCGAATGTAGGTCGACTTCCCCGCCATGTTGGGACCTGTGATGAGCATGAGCTGGAGTTCAGGATTTAGCGCGGTGTCATTGGGGATGAAAAAGGCGGCGCCGATACTTTTTTCAATGATTGGGTGGCGCCCTTCTCTGATTTCCAGCACATCGGATGTGTCGACGATGGGTTTTACCCAATTGTATTTTTCAGCAACACACGCAAGGGAGAGGAGCACATCAATGCGGGCGATGATTTTTGCGGCCGCTAGAATTTGGGAACTTTGAGCGGCAATTTCCGATCGGAGCGCTTCATAGAGTTCGCTTTCGATCGCCTTTGAGCGCTCTTCCGCAGTCAATACTTGATGCTCGAATTGTTTGAGCTCTTCTGTGGTGAATCTCTCTGCGTTCGTGAGTGTTTGGCGGCGGTGGAAAGAGGCGGGGATGTTTTCGCTCTGCAGCCGGCTCACTTCGATGTAGTAGCCAAAAGCTCTAGTGTAGCCCACTTTTAATGTCTTCAGTCCCGTCTGTTCGCGTAAGGTCGTTTGATAGCGGGCCATCCAACTCATCGAATCTTTGGCGAGATTGCGCAATCGATCGAGCTCTGCGTTATAGCCATCTTTGAAAATGTCTCCCTCGCCGATGCGCAAAGGAGGAGAGTCATTGAGAGAAGAGAGGATTTTTTTCGATAGGGCTCTCGCGTCGAAGAGATCTTCGGAGAGGAGTTTCGCAAGGGGTTGCAAGTGGGAGAGGGAAACGCCCAAAGCGAAAAGATCGCGGGGAGTGGCGTAGCGGGTAGAAATCTTCATGATGAGTCTTTCCAAATCGCGCACCTGAGAGAGAATCTCTCTCGCTTTTTTGCTTAGATCCGCCTGCTCGATATAAGAGGCGATGCTCTTTTGTCTCTCTTCGATCGCGGGGCAAGAGAGGAGTGGATATTGGATCCAATTTTTGAGAAGGCGCCCTCCCATCGGAGTGGAGGTTTCGTCGAGAAGTTCCAGGAGCGACTCGGTCAGCTCCAAATTGCGCATCGTGGAGCGATCGATCGCCATGAACTGCGAGAGAAAATCCGATTGGATGGAGACGATGTGTTCTAAGGGGAGATTGAGCTCTTCTTTGAGATAAAGGAGCAAAGAGCCTGCTGCGACGATGGCCGCTTGCTTTCCTCTCAGGCCAAACCCTTCCAGATTTTGCACGTCGAAATGGGCCAAGAGCACCTCGGCGCTTAAGGTGGGGTGCAGAGCTTCTTTGATATTGGCAGTGAATGGGAAAAGATGGGAGAGCTCTTTGAGAAAATCAAAACTTTTGCAGACGAGCAGCTCCGTTGGGCGAAGGCGGCACAGTTCATCGATGAGTTCTTGCTCACTGTCTGCCTCTTTGGCTCTAAATTCTGCTGTAGTCACATCCAAAATGGCGATGCCAAAACGGGTATTGGTTTGAGAGATGGAGACGAAAAAGTTATTTTTCTTATCGTTGATGAGCTGCGAATTGATGATCGTTCCGGGCGTGACGATCCGAACGATTTCCCGTTTCACCAGCCCCTTGGCGGCTTTAGGGTCTTCGGTCTGTTCCGCTATGGCGATTTTAAACCCTTTGGCGATCAACTTGTCGATGTAGTTTTCGGCTGTGTGGAAGGGGACGCCGCACATAGGGATCCCCTGGCGCGCAGTGAGGGTCAGTCCAATGGCCTTGGACATTACATTGGCATCTTCGTAAAACGCCTCGTAGAAATCGCCTAAGCGAAATAGCAAAAGGGCTTCTTTTGCCTGGGCTTTACACGTCTGCCATTGAGACATCATGGGTGTTGTACTCATGATGTCTATTATGCAGGATTAATTAATTTCTGAGGCAGTAGGAAAATACTTGGCGCGAAGCATTGATGACTTTCGGCGCGGCTAGACTTGAGAGAATGGCGGTTCCAGCGATGAGAGATGCGTTTGATTGAAAAAGAGCTCCGATGACCAAGGCCAGCATGCCGATCTTTAAACCTTCATTGCGTGCCACAGAGACAACTTTTGAAGGGAAATCTTGGATCGCATATTTCATCTGGTAATAGGTTCTTTTGGTTCCGCGAACGGGCGTGCTCAATCGGTGCCATATTCTTTCTCTAAAATTCATTGAGGGCAGCTGGATTCCCGGTGTGCCGGCGAGCGTTTGTTTGCTCGTTTCGATGGCCTTGAAAACAGTTTTTGCCTTTTCGATCGATTGCAGGATTCCCAACCACTGCTCTATGATCTGTGTATTGTCTAGTACGCTGTCTTTCAGATTGTTGTGGAGTGCTTGCTGGGACTTCTCAATCGCCTGTTTCATCTGCTCCATTCGAGTACATTGGAATCTAAGGTGTTCCTGTTCGCAAGAGGGTTGTAGGCGCTCGACTGGCCGCTGGAGGGCGCTGTGGAGACTCGCCAGGTGATCGTTGTATTCCTGAACCTGATTTGAAAGCTCTGTAAGATTACTGATGATACTCATAGCAATTCCTTATTTTTTGTGCCTAAATTATACCATTCTATTAATTACGTTTTAACTGTAATTAAAGTTTATTAATTGTATTAAAAAATTTTGTATTTTTTAATGCAGGTATGATATGGAAAGGGTTTAAGATGGACCATTCAAAGCACAGGCACTACGAGTATGGGGTCGCTCTCATGCTCCTTTACGCCCTGGCGATGTCGCTCTTTGGCCTTTTTTCAAAAATGGTCTTGACGCTCAACGGGCTCTTTCTCTTCCTCTTTTCCCGCTATTTTTTGACCTTGCTGGTGGTTTTGCCCTTTCTGTTCTTGATGGGGACATTCAAGGAGGTCACATTTGGCAGACACCTCTGGCCCCAGGTGGCCCGTGCCTTTATCGTGATGCTCTCTCTCAACTTATTTTTTTACTGCTTGATCAACACCTCTCTTTTTGCCGCGACAGTCCTTTACAATACAGGCCCTCTCTTCATCCCGATTTTGGCAAAATTCCTCTTCAAGGCGCCGGTTCATAAGAAAGTTTGGTGGAGCTTAACGATTGGTTTTCTCGGAGTGATCTTAGTTCTAAAGCCCGATAGCTGGATTTTTAGCATCTACAGCCTCGCCGGCCTGCTCTCAGGGCTCGGCGTAGCTTTCTCCTCTATTCTGTACTCGAATGCGGCCAGGGAGGGAGGGGGGCGGCTCTCTTTGGCGCTTTTTTACTTTCTTCTTCTCTCTTCCATTTTCAGTGGGATTTTGCTGCTGGTTTTCAATGGACTTTATAAAAAAGATCTCGCTGTGATCATCAATCAGCTATTTTTCATGGACTGGAATGGGTGGCTCGCCATGGCTGTCACTATCATCTGCTTGATCATCAATCAAAACGCGAAAGGATACGCATACCGTTTTGCCCCCGTTCAGCGGCTGGCTCCTTTTATGTATACGATCGTCGTTTTCTCAGGGATTTTCGACTGGCTGATCTTCAATAATCCCCCCCACTTGTACACTTTGATCGGCAGCGCTTTCGTCATCAGCGGCGTATTGCTCGAACTTCGTTTCCAAAAATCCTGAAATCCGTGAAAATCGGCTCCATGCTGAAGACAGTTACATTCGCTACCGCTTGCTGGGAGAGGGATTGGAAGTTTTTATTAAACGATCCCAACTATTTGAGCGTCCATCAGATCCAAAATCATCTCTTCCCATTTGCCGAACGGCTCCTCATCATCAATAATGTGCAAGATCTGGAAGCAGTCAAGAAAGCTGCAGATGCAAAGGTGAAAGAGGGGGTCCTGACGCGCTATGTGGTAGCGGAAGATGTGCTGCCTTTTTTTGAGCTCCAAAGGAGCGATTTCAACGACTGGCAATACTATAACGCTCTGGCGCCTCTCAATGCGATCTACCATTGTCAAAGCGATTATCTCCTCTATCACACAGGCGATGTCTATTTAAAAGAGCCCGTCCAGTGGATCGATAGGGCGCTTGCCTTCATGGAAAAAGATCCCAATAAAAAAGTCGCCAATCTCCTCTGGAACGACAATTACAAAGAGGCAAAAAAAGAATCGTGGCGGCAGACGTGGAATTTTTTCGTCAGCAAGAGCGGATTTTCCGATCAAATGTTTTTGGTGAAAAAAGAAGATTTTTGCGCTCCTATTTATGGAGAAATTCGCCCGGATGGAGCCCACTTTCCAAGAGGTGATGTTTTTGAAAAACGCGTTTTCAGCTACATGAAAAATCGGGGATTCGAGAGAATCACTTTTAAGGGTGGGTCTTATATCCACGAGAACATTGGTGAAAGCGTTTGAGAATGCAGGTTTCGTCGCTTTTTGGAGAATTTTCGCCCGTTTTTCGATTTAAATTACGGGGGCAATATACGAATATTGCCCCCGCAATTTAAAGTCGAAAAACGGGGTAAAAAGTCCCAAAAATCGACTGAAACTGCAATCTCAAACACTTTCTTATGGGCGCTTTTTCTAAGACGAGTCTAGAACTTCTCAAATCGAGAATCGATCTCATCGAGGTCTTATCTCCTTATTTGAAAATGCAGCGCTCAGGCGCAGCTTACAAGGCGATTTGCCCCTTCCACGATGAAAAAACCCCTTCCTTAATCATCCAGAGAGGCGATAGCCACTACCATTGCTTTGGCTGCGGAGCGCACGGCGATGCGATCCAGTTTCTAATGACCCATCTCAAGATGAGCTTTGTCGAGGCGGTCGAGCACTTAGCCGATCGCTTTCACGTGCAACTCGAAGAGGCTACCTCTGATGAGAAACCCAAAGGCCCTTCAAAAACCGTTTTAAAGGATGCGCTAGAGCAGGCGTGTCATTTTTATCACTTTTGCCTCCTCCACACGCTTGAGGGACACGCCGCTCTCGACTATCTATATAGCCGCGGCGTCACGCTTGATTTCATCAACACCTTTCAGATCGGTCTAGCTCCGGGCCAGCCCCAATTGTTTCTCAAGACGATGCGGGAGCACAAAATCTCGAATGTCATATTGGAAGAGGCGGGACTTCTTTCGAAGGGAAGGGAGTTTTTCTCCCAACGCATTACAATCCCTATTCGCGATGCAGTGGGCGCGGTGATCGGCTTTTCCGCTCGCAAATACAAGACCGACACATTTGGCGGCAAATACATCAATACGCCAGAGACGCCGCTGTTTAAAAAATCAAAAGTTCTCTTCGGCCTGAGTTTTTCCCGTAAACAAATTGCCAAGACGAAAAAAGCGCTCATCGTCGAAGGACAGATCGATGCGCTTCGCCTCATTTACTCTGGATTTAATTGGACCGTGGCGGGGCAGGGGACGGCGTTTGGCGAAGAGCAGGCCAAAGAACTCATCCACCTCGGCGTGCGGCATGTCTATTTAGCGCTCGACGGCGACACCGCGGGGCAAGAGGCCGCTGTAAAAATCGGCAATATCTTTCAAAAAGAGGGTATTGAGGTGCTCGTCGTGCAGCTTCCCGAAAAGTGCGATCCCGATGTCGTGCTGCAGGAAAAAGGGCCTGCAGAGTGGCAAAAGATGCTCGATGCCGCAGTCGATTATTTGAGCTTTTTAGTCGCTCATCTATCCAAGACGATCAATACGCAGTCGCCCGCAGGGAAAAACGAGCTCGTCCAATCGATTGCCAAGCGGATCCGCGAGTGGGATCATCCGCTGATGGTCCACGAGTCTTTGCGAAAACTGGCGCGGCTGACCCAGACACCCGAATCGATCGTCGGAACTCCTGAGCAAAATACGCCGCAGGTCTATGTCAAACGCTCTGCTTCCGTCACTTTCTCTGAAATCGATCCCGATCGCGTCTTGGAGGCGGATCTGCTCCGCTGGCTCTTTTTAATGGCCGAGAGCTGTCCTCATTTAGTCCCCATCGCCGAAGCCAATCTCCTCCCAGAGCATTTTCGGGTAGGCGCTGCGCGGAGCTTATTTGAAAAATACCTCGCCGCGGTGAAAGAAAATAAGCCGCGCGATCTCCTCTCACTTGCCATTGATCTCGAGCAGACCGAATCGCAGCTTTTCATGGCGGAGATTTTACAAAAACGGGTCAATCGAGAAAGGGTGCTTTCCTGCTTCATCGAGACGGTGCAAAAAATGCTCGAAAGACATTGGATGCATAAACGAGAAGAGATCAAACTCAAAATCTATAGTGGAACTTGCAGTGAAGAGCAGGTGTTAGAGCTCGCCAGGGAATTCGACCAACTCAAAAAGATGCGCCCCCAAGCCATTGTCCCCGAGGGAGTACAAGATGCATGAGCACCTGATTTTCTACGATGGGGACTGTCCTCTTTGCCATAAGGCTGTGAGACACATTTTGGAGATCGATATCCACAAACACTTCCTCTTTTCGCCTCTCAGCGGAGAGAGCGCTCGAGATATCCTCACAGGACCCCAAAAAAAGCTGCTCGACGCCAATAGCTTGGTTCTTGTGGAGAATTACGCCTCTACCGATCGGGAGTTTTGGGTGCGCTCGCAGGCGATTTTTCGCATCTACTGGCTGGCGGACAATGGGTGGGAGATCTTGGGGCTTTTATGCTTCTTGCCGAGCTGCATCGGCGATCTTTTCTATCGATGGGTTGCGGCCCACAGACATCAATTCAAACTAAAAATGCCCGAAGATCCAGGGCCTAAAGATCGCTTTCTGCCCTGAGATTTACAGACACTGTTTTCTCTTGCATTTTTACGCCTCGAACATGATACCATCTGCGCCCAAAATCACACGGGCAATTATATGGCTAACATCCTTTCTTTTTCCCACGGGCAGCAAAGAGCCTTGACTCAGTTTTTTTCCCCTGACAACATCTGCCCCGATTGGAATGCACTATCCGAGCAAGATCCGATGTGGGGGCAGTGTGTCGATGTGATGGAAGCGCGGTATCCCCAAAACCCCCAGGACGACGATGCTCTGGCTCAACGGATCAAACAGGTGGCCCGAGAGGCGTTTTCAGCAATGAGAAAGTCAGACAATATCAAACGGTTCTTCCAGGAACATTTGCTCACTAGCTTGGATGACATGGAAAAAAGCTACAAACAATTTGTAGAGGAGACAAGGATCAATCAATACCGGCACTACATATGCCTAATGCCTTCTCAGCCTGGATCTCTTGTAGAGGAACGGCTCTTAGTCAATAGCCTTAGTTTTTTAGCGAACGGCGAGAGCATGATTATCACCCTAGAGAATGTTCTTTCCCGTTTGAAGGATAGGGTGAAACGGGTGGATAGATTTGACTTTTTGCTTGATAATAACCTACAGTCGCCCCCCTCATGGGGAAGAGAGCTGCCGGGAGGCGGATTTTCGGTTGGGAGGAGTTCGATATGCCTCTTTGGTTCCCAGGTGGATATCATCTCAGAACCCTGTGTAGCGCTCCCTCAAAATGAGCACAGCGAAAGAAGTGACAGAATGGGCAACGCTATAAGAACCGTAATGAAGACCAAGTTCCTGGAACAAGAAGGCTGCTGCGTTGTCTCTTGATAAAATCCTTCTCCTTCTCTCGACTTCAAATTAAAAATGCCCGAAGATCCCGCGCCTAAAGATCGCTTTCTGCCCTGAAAGGGTTCTTACTACCACAATAATTTTCAGTAGCTACGAGGATTTCTTTAGCATTGATCTGTTAATTGCATTCGTTCATAATTTATTATGCGTTTGTAATAAAATTAGAGGTAAGTAATGTCTTCTATATTGTCAGGTTTTTGTGAATCAAATCCTGTTTTTAGAAAACTAGTTCAATTTTGCTCTATAAGATATGACCATGCCGCACCGGATAGCCCTCTGCATAAATATTTAGATAGAGTGGAAAGTCTCATTCAGCAAGATGGCTGCGACTCATCAAATATTCAGTATTCCGTTTTTTGAGGAGGTAATTAATGTCTTTTATATCATTGGGTTTTTGTGAATCAAATCCTGTTTTTAGAAAATTAGTTCAATTTTGCTCTATAATAGACACTCGCTCCGCGTCGGGCAGCCCTCTGCATTCATATTTAGACAGAGTGGAAAGTCTCGTTCAGCAAGGTGTGTGCAACTCCTCAAATATTTTATTTTTTGGCTTACTGCAAAGCGAATTGGGTCTGGATACAAAGATTTCCTATACAGGGGACGATCAATCCAATCAGGTTCAGGCGAAGAAAATAATAGACTTGATAAAGCCTTTTATGGGGCAGATAAGGGCGATAATTGAAGAATCTGATCCCTGCTATTTCCCCCATTTTATGACCCAGGAAAAGGTCGATAAAGATCATGAAATAGACCCTTCTGCATTCAAGAGACTGAAGGGGCTAGAGCCTTTGCCATTGTCGACTTTAATCAGCAGAAGAAATTTGATGCATGGTCAAAAGATTTTTATAGATGGGCAAGAGGCGTCTGCAAGATACAGTACGCCGAACCAATTCTACGACCTTGAGGACTTATGCCTATTAGAAGAGGTAGATTTCGTCCGTAGAGATGAGTCTGGACTAGAAAGTGTTGCGCCCCCAGCACTAGAGATCCAAGGAATTGATCTAGATTTTGATAGAGAGTGGTGCTCCATTAGTCCCGAAGAGGCATGTGATGTAGAGACAAATATGGAGAAGTGGGAGGGGAATCCTATTTTTTGGAAATTTATGAATCACTGCGTCCAGTCTGGGGATGATTTAATCAAACAGGTCGAGGAGCTGATCAATAAACCGACCGATTCCTATGACAGCAACGATCTTAAGTTTTGCAAGAAGATAAGCGATGAGCTGGATTTGGAAAAAGACAACTTTGGCATACAATTTATCAAACCGCCAATATATAGAGGCAATATAGCCGCTGCCAGGAAAGTCGTTGATATTCTAGAGGCTTTGATCAAAGACGCGAAGGCAATGCGCGCCTACCTCGCTTCAGAAGAAGCTAGGTAAAATTTCTTATTTTGCACAAATAGAGGCTAAGAACCAGAGTCTTCGCTCGGCTTTTCTTGCGTCTTGACATAAACCTATCATATCGGTTATAAAACCTATTAGATAGGTAGATTATGCTTGAGTATCTTTTTGCCAATAAGAACGTTGAGAAAGTGCTTATGTATCTATGTGTACATGGGAAGGCCAATGCTACACAGTTGAGCCGAGCGTTCGATTCTGCTCTCGATCCCATACAAAAGACATTGAAGAAGTTGGAGGGGGGAGGGCTTCTCGCGAGCTTTTTGGAAGGAAGAACCCGCGTATTTCAATGGAACCCCCGTTACCCTTTATTGCCAGAAGTTCAATCTCTTGCAAGAAGAGCATATAGCTTCCTCCCGCCGGGCATTCAGGAATCTCAATATCAATCGATGAAGAGAAAACGTCCCCGTAGAACAGGTAAGCCTTTGAACCTATCCTAATAAAATTTTTCGTCGATTTTCGGGTTCTTTTGAGCCGAATTTCGATTTTCTTGGCGGGGGCAATATCGACAGCAGTATATTGCCCCCGCCAAGAAAATCGAAATTCGGCTCAAAAGAACCCGAAAATCGACTGAAACTTTTTATTAGGATAGGTTCTTGTAGGAATAATGGATTTTTCAAAGATTGAAACCAAAGAACTGGCTTGTTTGATTTATGAGACCTTGAAAGGGGCTGGGATTAACGTTGTCTTGGTTGGAGGCGCCTGTGTCTCTATTTATAGCGAAAATCGATATCAATCTTCCGATCTTGATTTTGCCACCTATGAAGAGTTAAAACCGATCGAAAAAGCTCTAGCCAAACTTGGATTTAGAAGGGTGGGGCGTCAATTTTCTCATAAGAAGTGTCCTTATTTCATTGACTTTGTCAATCCTCCGATTGCGGTCGGACATGAAGCAATCCATCAATTCAGCACAATAAAGACCTCTGTTGGTTCGCTACAGTTACTATCTGCTACTGATTGTGTGAAAGATCGTCTGGCCTCTTTTTTCTACTGGAACGATGCGCAAAGCTTAGAACAAGCGCTTCTTGTCGCCAATCATCATTCCATCGATCTGAAAGACCTCAAACGTTGGGCGAAAGCGGAAGGATTTGAAGAAAAGTTAAAAGAATTCCTGCAGAAACTCAAGAAACAATAGAGGCTAAGAACCAGAGTCTTCGCTCGGCTTCATCGAGGAAGATCTCGAGCTGGCTGGTGGTGGCGCAGTCGCCCGCTTTGGAGCAAACGTCATGGGCGGAGCGCATCCGGCGAATGCATTCTTTGTTATCGTGGACAAGCTGTTCGAGCATTTGGCGGGCAGAGAGGAGGACGTCATCTTCGTCTTTCACTTTAGCTAGACGGTGGATATGGCCGATGGAGGAGATGGTAGCGCCCCCCATTTTGCGAGCTCTTTCGGCAAGGACATCGATCGTATTGAAGATTTGCTCCGCCTGCTCATCAAAGAGAAGGTGATAGTCGCGGAAATGGGATCCTGTCACATGCCAGTGAAAGCTCTTTGTTTTCACGTAGAGGGCAAAGGCGTCGGCGACGAGGGGATTGAGGTGGGCGACGATTTTCTTGCGGGCGGCCTCGGGTAGATCGCTCGGGACTGCCAGGGTAGATTTCTTATTCATCGATCCGCTCCTTTTCTTCGACCTATAGCGGATCCAGAATTTTAAACCAACTTTTTGAGCAGCAGGGCGGTGAGTTCGGAGGCAGGAACCCGGATTTGCTCCATTGTGTCTCGGTCGCGTAGGGTGACGGTATCGTTTTCAAGGGTGTCGAAGTCGACGGTGATGCAAAACGGGGTGCCGAGCTCATCTTGGCGGCGGTAGCGCTTGCCGATGGCGCCCGACTCGTCGTACTCACAAATCATGAGCGATTGGAGCTCTTCGAAGATCTTTTGCGCTTTCTCAACGAGGGGCTCTTTTTTCATCAGAGGGAAGATGGCCGCTTTGACCGGGGCGATGCGGGGAGCGAGGTGAAGGACAGTGCGCATCTCTCCATTCTCTAGTTTTTCTTCCTCGTAGGCGTCGCAGAGAAGGGCTAGGATTGTGCGCTCAACGCCAAAGGTAGGCTCGATCACGTGGGGGACGAACTTTTCTTGGGTGACGGGGTCGGTGTAGTCGAGGGTGACTCCTGCGTATTCAGCATGGCGGCGGAGATCGAAGTCTGTTCGGTAGGCAAGGCCATAGAGTTCGGAAGTCCCGAAGGGGAAGTCATAGACGAGATCGACCGTTCGCTTGGAGTAGTGGGAGAGCTGCTCTTTCGGGTGCTCTTTTTCATGGACATGGGAGGATTTGAGGCCGATGAGCTTGCACCAAGCGTGCATGGAGGAGAGCCAGTCGGCAAAAGTCTTTTCCCAGGTTGATTCGCGGATAAAGTATTCAATTTCCATTTGCTCGAATTCGATGACGCGGAAGACAAAGTTGCCCGGCGTGATCTCATTGCGGAACGCTTTTCCGATTTGAGCCACTCCGAAGGGGACGCGCACTCGCATGGTGTCGACGATGTTTTTGTAGTCGAGGAAGATCGCTTGCGCCGTTTCGGGGCGTAGATAGGCAATGTCGCCGTCAGAGCCCGTCTTGCTCATGTGGGTGGAAAACATCAGGTTGAAGTGGCGCGCTTCGGTAAAATCATGGGCGCCGCATTTGGGGCATTTCACCTTGTGGGAGCGGATGAGATCGGTCATCTGCTGCACAGTGAGGCCATCTGCCTCTTTGTGAAGCGTCTCTTCGATGAGGTGGTCGCAGCGAAAACGGCTCTTGCACGCCTTGCAGTCGATGAGGGCGTCGTTAAATCCTTCCGTGTGGCCCGAGGCAGACCAAGCTTTTGGATGGAGGAGGATGGGGCCGTCGAGGCCCACCATGTCGCGCCGCTTTTGGACGAAAGTTTTCCACCAGAGATCTTTGATGTTTTTTTTCAGCTGAGCGCCAAAAGGTCCGAACGAGTAGGTATTGGCAAAACCGCCGTAAATTTCAGAGCCGGGATAGATAAATCCTCGTCTTTTGCAAAGGGCGACGATCGGTTTTAGACTCTCTTGGATGCTTTTACCTTGGGACATAAATCGCTGCTGTTTTAGTATTTATTGAGTAAGAGTGTATCAAATGCAAGACTTTAGCTTAATCATTTTATGTGCCGCGAGGAGACATTTGCTCTCTTTGACCCTAGACACTTTGAAATCGCAAAAGGGCTCTTTTGAGGTCCTCGTCATCGATAATGACCCTGTAGATCGCGTTGGAGAGCTGGCTGCGAACTATCCGGAATTTAAGCTCCGAGTGGAGCGGATGGAAGGGGGGCTCGCCGAGATGATGAACCGAGGGGTTCACGAGGCTGAAGGGATTTATATCCAATTTTTAGAGCCGGGCGATCGGTACATTTCTCAGCACGGCCTTGCCTTTTTAAGCGAGCTGATTGAAAAGAAACCCCATTTGATTTTGGGCAGAGGCAATTTGCACGATGCCCGTTTCTTCTGGTTCAGGCGGGAAAAGGTGTTGCAGTGGGGCGGTTTCAACGAAAAATTCCGTTTTTGTCCGATGCGCGATTTGCTTTGCCGCTTCGAGCTCCAAGGAGCTCAGCTACTCGTTTGCCCAAGGGTGGTCGTCGACTCTCCCTATGAGCCGATCGAATCGGTCAGGGAGACTTGTCAAATTCTATACCGCCATTTCGGCGTGAAGCGGGCGCTGCAGTGGGTGTTTGTCCAAAACCGTCCTCGTTTTATCCAAAGAGCTGCCCGTTTCATCAAACAATCTTTCTGGAGAGACGCATGACTATCATTGTCACGGGCGCTGCCGGCATGATCGGCTCCGGCGTGGTGCGCCACTTAAACGATTTGGGATGCAGCTCCATCATCGCCGTCGACGATTTAGAATCGGGCGATAAGTGGAAAAATTTGCGCGGCAAACAATTTATCGATCTCATTTCCAAACATCAGATTTTTGAGTGGCTGAAGGGAAGAGAAGGGGAGATCGATGCGATTGTCCATTTGGGCGCTTGCTCAGATACGATGGAGACCAATGTCGACTATCTCCTCGAAAACAATTTCCGCTTTACAGTAAAACTTGCCGAGTGGGCGCTGAAACACAATAAACGCTTTATCTACGCCTCTTCTGCGGCCACTTACGGCGATGGATCGCGCGGATTTTCCGATGATGAATCGTTCATTGAGGAATTGATGCCTCTCAACCCTTATGGGTTTTCAAAACAGCTCGTCGATTTGTGGATGAAGCGAGAGGGCGTGTTAAATAAAGTGGTCGGACTGAAGTATTTTAACATCTTTGGCCCCAACGAATACCACAAGGGGCGGATGGCCTCCATGGTCTTTAAGATGACTCATATCGCAGCTCAAGACAGCCCCGTCAAACTGTACAAATCCAATGATACGCAGTATGCCGACGGCGGACAAATGCGCGATTTTCTCTATGTAAAAGATGCAGTGAAGATGACTTGCGCTCTTCTTTTGCCAAAATATCGAAACGTCTGCGGCATTTACAACATCGGCAAAGGAAAACCGACCCCCTGGAATGTGCTTGCGGATTCTCTTTTTAAAGCGCTTAAGAAAAAAACAAACATCGCCTACATCGACATGCCCCCCGAATTGTCCCGCCAATATCAGAATTACACTTGCGCAAGCATGGATAAATTCCATAAGATCTTCGGAGCAGAGCCTGTGCATGTCGCCTCGTTCTCTATCGAGGATGCGGTGAGAGATTATGTGCAGCACTACTTGATGAAGGAGGCTCGATGGTAGAGCTCGCTGGAGTATTTAGCCGCTTACACTCTTTCAAGGCGCTGGTTCTCGGCGATTTTCTGCTCGATGTCTACACGACGGGAAGAGTGAAGCGGATTTCTCCCGAGGCGCCCGTCCCCGTCATGGAAGTGAAAAAGCAAGAGGAAAGACCCGGCGGCGCAGGGAACGTGGTGCTCAATCTCTTGGCTCTTCAAGGAACTGTGATCGCAGTCGGGCGCATTGGAGATGATGCTCCGGGAAAAAAACTGAAAAATCTGCTCAAAGAGGCCGACACAAGCGCCCTTTTAGTCGAAAACGGCTACCAAACGCCCATCAAAAACAGACTCATCGCCGACAGCCAGCAGCTTCTCAGAATCGACTTTGAAACGATTCAGCAGATGGGTGGCGATCTCGAAGAGATTTTTATCAAACAGCTGAAGAAACTGATTCCCCAAGTGCAAATCGTCGCTATTTCCGATTATGGAAAAGGGTTTCTCACGCCGAAAGTCATTGCGGCAGCTTTACAAATTTGCCGAGAGCACTCCATTCCCTCAGTTGTCGATCCGAAGGGGATCGATTTTGCAAAATACAAGGGAGCCTCCGTTCTCAAGCCGAATCTCTCTGAGGCCTACGCGGCGGCGAAGTGTTCCCTGCAAAGCGATCTCGATGAGGTGGCCAAACGGCTGCTTCCCTTGACGGATACTTTGCTCATCACCCGCTCTGAAGCGGGGATTTCTATTTTCGAACAAGAAAAGCGTTTTGATTTCCCTGTCCGCTTTCGAGAAGTGAAAGATGTAACAGGCGCAGGAGATACTGTTTTAGCTATTATTTGTCTGGGCCTTGCCAATGGACTCAATATCCAAACAGCAGCCCAACTGGCAAACATTGCAGCAGGTCTTGCGATTGAACGGATCGGCTGCGTGCAGATCACTCTCTCTGAGCTTGCGCAAAGATTTTTGGATTACGCAAGCGAGACGAAGATTTTTGACGACGGACACATGTTTGCGTTGAGGCAAGTGCTGCAGGGAAAATCCTACTCGCTCCTCGCTCTTGGCAAAGGACAGACGATGACCAATGCTCTCTTCCGCGCCATCAAACGCCTTTCGGGGTTAGAGCGCGAGCTCATCATCTACGTGGAGACTCATGAGAAGGATGAGTTCATCCAGCTCCTGGCCTCTTTACAAGAGGTGAAATCGATTATTTTCCAAAAGAGCAGCCTAAAGAGTCTTTGCGACTCGATCCATCCGCACGAAGTTTATGTGTTGAGAGAAGAAGAGGCTGTTCGCTTAACGCACGCTAAAACAGCGCTCGATTCGCTTTTGGCAATGGTTCCGCCGCCGAGACAAACTTCCCCGTTATAAAAGACTACTGATTGCCCTGCGGTGATCGCCCTTTGGGGCTCATCGAAAAGGACGCGCCCATCTGCGTAGAGTGTGCAGGGAGTATCTTGCTGTCTGTAGCGCACCTTTGCAGTGCAGCGGTAAGGGTGGCTTGAGGGAGCTTCGGCTACCCAAGTGAGACCCTGAGCGAGGAGTTCTTGGCTAAAGAGGGCGGGATGATTGGCGCCCCTTTCGACAAAGACGATGTTGCGGGCTATATCCTTGGCGACAACATACCATGCATCGCCCTCTCCGCCGAGCCCCATCCCTTTTCGCTGGCCCAAGGTGTAGAAGGCGGCGCCATCGTGCCGGCCGACCACTTGGCCGTCGAGGGTTTCAAAATTGCCCGGCTTTGAGGCGAGGTATTGGGAGAGAAAAGGTTTAAAGTCCCTTTTCCCGATAAAGCAAATCCCCGTGCTATCTTTTTTCTCTGCGGTCGAGAGGTTGTGGCGGCGGGCGAGTGCGCGCACCTCTTTTTTGGTGAGGTGGCCGACGGGAAAAAGCACCTTTTGGAAAGCTTCTTGCTTGACGGCGTGGAGGAAATAGCTTTGATCTTTGTTGGGGTCTAATCCTCTCAGGAGGTGTCCCTTTTCATCGAGGCGGCAGTAGTGGCCGGTAGCGAGGTAATCGGCGCCGAGTTCGATCGCCTTATCGAGAAAAACTTTGAATTTGATCTCTTTATTGCAGAGGACGTCGGGGTTGGGGGTCAGTCCCGCCTTGTAATCGGCGAGAAATTGGGCAAAAACCGAATCGCGGTATTCTTCGATGAAATTGACGCTGTAGTGGGGGATTTGGAGCGTTTCGCATACCTTGCAGACGTCTTCATACTCTTGAGAGGCTTTACACTGACCCGAGTCAGAGAGCTCTTCCCAGTTCTTCATGAATAGGCCAATGACCTCGTACCCTTGGTTTTTCAAGAGGAGGGCAGAAACCGAGGAGTCGACCCCCCCTGACATCCCAACGACAACGGTTTTTTTCACTGGCTATTATACCAAAGGAATTCATAATTCCTCAAAGCATGCTCCTGCATTCCCACTTGGGTCTTTGGAAGACACTCTTTAAGCCAGGTATCCTGGAAAACATCGTTTATTTCCTTTGCAACCGCTACGCAGAAACTATTTGTTTCTGCATTTTCTTTTCGTGGAAATAGCCCCTTAACAGAGAGAGCTAGTTTCTCGGAGCTGTTTGTAATGGGATTCGTCATAAACCGTCCTCTATAGGAAATAGTATAGCCTATGGCACTACAGAGACCTATGTCCTGAACGTGCGCTCATTTGGGGGGTATTTTGGCCAATTCTCGATTAACGGGCAAGCTCGATGGTTCAGTCTACGGTATTTCTGTGGCGAAGAAGCGGAATAAAGTTTTGTGCAGTGGTCAGGTTAACGCCCAGTTTGAGAAATTCTGTTTGATAGAAGAGCGCTACATCGGGCGGTAATGGGTTCCCTTCCATGGTAAATTCATAAAACCTTTGGGCGCACTCTTGAGCGTGGCCCTGGGCGTTATAGACGGGAGGAACTTTGTCAGTGGCGATTTCTACCATGAGTGCGCTGATGGCTTGGCACTTTGAGTCTTGTTCCGCCATCGGGTTACCCGGGAAAAGCCCCTTGGGAGAGAAATCTAGCCTTAGAGGTGCGCTCATTTCCGAGGCATTTTGGCTGATTCACAGATTTTTGGACAAGGTGATTGATGGTTTATTTGACGGCGTTTTCTTGGCGAAGCTCAATAAGTGCTCGTGCAGTCTGTAAGGTGACGCCGATCCGGCCTAATTCCGACTGGTAGAAGAGCACTCGGTCTGGTTGCAGTAGATCTGGGTTATCGACAAATGTATATTTTTCTCTAGCGTCTGCTTGAGCGTATTGCTGGCTAGGGTAGGGGTACATATTGTCGCGGGAAGCAATTTCTAGAATGACCCTTGCAACGATTTGGCATTTCGGGTCTTGTTCCGCCGTCAGGTTACTTGGGAAAAGCCCCTTGGGGGAGAGATCTAGTTTTGGAAGTGCGCTCATTTCCGGGGCATTTTGGCCGATTCACAGATTTTTGGACAAGGTCATTGCGCGGAGTCTTTGTGCCACTTCTCCTGATCTGCTAGAGTTAACCGAAATCCAAAAAATTTCCGTACGGTATTCGGGGTAGCGCCTTCTAGATAGAGGTTCCATGCGCTTTCGCACACATCGTCCAATTTCAATACCTCGCGGTTAGTGGCATATGTGTAAAAGGCATTGGCACGAGCCTGGAGTTCTTTTTGGGTGTAATTGTACGAGGGGAATTCATTGATAACAATCTCTTGAACCAATTTGGCGATTGTTTGGCATTTTACCCTCTTTTCTGCTCCGGCGACGTTTGGAAGCAGCGCTTGTGGGGAAAAGTCAATTGAACCCAAAGTGCTCATTAGTCCCCATGGGGATTTTGAAGCCTTTCGATCCTCTCTTCTAGCGGGGGATGGCTAGCGAAGAAGCGAAGGAGCCCCTTTTTCCCCTGGTGGGAGATCTTAAAGGCGGCCATAGCGGGGTTCTCGCGCGGGTCTTTGATGTTCTGGAGGGCTTGGAGGCTTTTGAGCGATGAGATCATCGCCTCTCTGCCCGCGAGGCTAGCGCCCCCCTTATCTGCCCGGAATTCCCGATAGCGCGAGTAGGCCGCGACGACGAGGGAACCGAGGATCATAAAAACAACTTCAAAGAGGTAAGTGAAGAGGATGTAGCTCATATAGCTGCCGCCGCTCGAGTTTTCCCTGTTGTTTCGGCCAAACCCTGAAAGGGCAAAGGCGAGGACGCGGGCGAGGAACATCACGAAGGCGTTGACGACCCCTTGTAGAAGCGTCATCGTCACCATATCGCCATTGGTGATGTGGGCGATCTCATGGCCGATGACCCCTTCGAGCTCTGACTGGTTCATCCGATTGATTAGGCCAGTCGATACGGCGACGAGCGAGCGGTTGCGGGTAGGGCCTGTGGCGAAGGCGTTGACCTCATTGGACTGGTAAATGCCCACTTCGGGCATGACAGTGAGGCCCGCTTTGTGAGAGAGGCGGTAAACAGTGTCTAAAATATGTCTTTCTTCCGCAGAGCGAGTGTTGGGATTGATCGGTTTAATTCCCATCATCCATTTGGCCATGACGCGAGAGAGCGCAAGAGAGATAAAGGCGCCCGCCATGCCCCAGACGAAGCAGAAGATGAGAAGAGATCGGTAATCGATTCCATATGCATTGAAGTAAGGGCGGAGGTTGAAAAAATTCAAAACAATGGAGATCATCAAAACGACGAGAAAGTTGAGCGCTAGAAAGAGAAAAATTCTTTTTGCAGTTTGCATCGATTCCCTCACAAATTTGTCTCGATTTTACCTGATTTGGGAATTTCAATTGCACGAAAAACTCCGATCTGTCATTTATTCAGTCCAACTTGTGAAAAGAGGTGGAACCAGTCCAACTAAAAATGTTTCGTCGATTGTCGGAGAATTTTCGCCCGCTTTTCGATTTAAATTACGGGGGCAATATACAAATGGCGATATTGCCCCCGTAATTTAAAGTCGAAAATCGGGTGAAAAGTCCCGAAAATCGACTGAAAATTTTTAGCTGGACAGGTTCTAGATGGGGCACATCATCAACGCAGAAGAAACGCTCGGAAAAAAAATTCAGAAAAATTGCGCGTGCTATGTTCTAATCTCTTGTTCTCCACCAGATAAAGATGGAAACATGGAAGTGGAGATGCATTATGAAGGCGACGAAACGCTCGCCTCTTTTCTCGTCGAAAATGCAGTGCAAGTGTTCAGCGATCGCATCGACGAAAGAAAATCTAAGTGACTTCTCTTCTCCAATTTTTTATGATTTGTAGAAGTGGAGTTGCACATGTCCTCTCTCTCTCAATTTAAAAAGTGGATCAGTCAGCATCGCAAGCAATGCCTCGAGGATTATTTTTCTTTTCTCCGCTTCAAATCGATCAGCGCCGATCCCGCCTTTAAAAAAGATGTTCTCTCTTGCGCTGAGTGGTTGAAGAACTACATAGCCAAAACAACGGGAATGAAAGCAGAGCTGATCAAGACAAAGGGATATCCACTCGTCTTCGCAGAAAATAAAGAAGCGGGTCCCAAGGCGCCCACTTTGTTGATTTATGGCCACTATGATGTGCAACCAGTCGATCCGCTACAGCTTTGGAAGAGCGATCCCTTTGAGCCCACAGTGCGCGATGGGAAAATTTTTGCGCGCGGCGCAGTAGACGACAAGGGGCAGATTTTTTTCGCAATCATGGCAGTGAGAGCGTGGAAAGAGCTCGGGCTCCGATTGCCGATAAATCTGAAATTCTGTATCGAGGGGGAAGAGGAGTCATCGAGTACGGGGCTATCTAAAGCGCTTGCCTCTTTGAAACACAAAATGAAAGCCGATTCGCTCTTGGTCGTCGACTTTAGTCAATTCGATCAGAGCTCTCCTGCAGTCTCTTTAGGCGCTAGAGGCATACTCGCTATGGAGGTGACTCTCACGGGATCCAATAGCGATCTCCACTCGGGCGAACACGGCGGTCTTGCTTACAATCCCAATAAAGCGTTAGCGCAGCTTCTCTCCCAGCTCTGGGATCAAAATGGGCGCGTGCAGGTCGATGGTTTTTATGAAAGTGTGAAAGAGGCGGCGAAGGAGAAAAAGTTCTTTGCCTTTCGCTATGACAAGAAGGACTACTCCAAGGAATTCGGCGTTGAGGCTTTTGGCGGAGAGAAGGGGCTAACTCTTGCCGAGAATAACGTCTTCATGCCTACTCTTGAGATCAATGGAATCAGCGGCGGATATACCGGCCAAGGATTTAAGACGGTGATTCCCAAAGAGGCGATTGCGAAAATTTCTGTTCGATTAGTGCCGAACCAAGATCCCGATAAAGTGGGCAGGCTGGTTGCCGCTTTTTTGAAAAAGCGGGTTGTTAAAGGCATGAAGATCAACGTCGCTTTTCTCGGAGGAGAGCCTGCCTTTAGAGGGAAAGTGAATTCGAGTTTAGCAAAGGCTGTCGCTAAGGCCTCTGAAGAGGTGACTGGCAAAGTTTGTAAGAATGTGTTATGTGGTGGATCAATTCCCATTATGGCAAAAATGATTCGGGAATTGAACTGCGACATCGTCGGCACGGGATACTGTCTCCCCACCGACAATATTCACGCTCCCAACGAGCATTTTAGCTGGGATCGTTTTGAGAAGGGCTTTTTGACAGTGGCAAGGGTATTGGAACTATTATGATGCAAAAGGCGATCCACTTGGTTCAAAGAGACGTTTCCATTTGGGCCTCCCTTTTTCTCCTCTGCCTCTTTGCGATTGGGGCGAGGACGGGGATCACTTTTGATCTGCTCTTTGTCGCCGTGGCTGGATTTTATCTCTCTGCCCGTTGGCACATCAGGGGTTTTTGCTATGCGCTCGCTCTTCTTTGCGTCGACGCCGTTGCAAGACATGGATTTCTCGTCTCTGATCACTTGTTTCAGCTCGGACTAGAGGGCTCCTTGGCTTGCACCTTCTTCATCACCGCCCTGGCTTTTGAGCAAGGATCTGGGCTCATCGATTCTCTCACCGCTCAAATCGAGACGCGCGAAACGGCTCTCGACAATTTAGAAGAAGATTTGAATAAGGTGCAGCAAGAGTCGCTGACGCTCCAAATCGCTTTCCAAGAAAAAGCGGCCCAGTTGCAAAAAGAGCTTGAAGAGCTCCAAACCGAACACTCGTCCATTCTCATCCTCAATGAAGTGCTTCGAAAGACGACCGCTCGCCACGCCCAAGAAAATAGCGCAATCACTGCAAAACTCTTAGATGCTGATCGGAAAATCGGACAGCTCAAAGCAGAATACGAAGAGTGTCAAAAAGATTTATTCCGCGTCACAGATAGCGATAAAATGGCCATAGCTAACGCAGAGCTCATGCGGGAGCTCAACCAAGCGCGCTATGATAAAGAGCAGACTCACCTCATCAATGAGACGCTGGCTCGCCTTTATATGAGAGAAAGTCTCAAAGCGAAAGAGGCGGATGTAGAGGCCTCTTCTTTAAAAGAGCAGCTCACCTCAGCGCGCAAAGAGGGAGTCAGGGTACAGCCGCTACCGGAAGTAAAACCTCAAGAGATACTGCAAGATTCAAGTGTCAAAGAAGAGCTGAATGCGGCGTATGAGAAAATTACCGAGCTCATGCAAGTAGAGCCTCAACTCAGACAGCTAAAACAGCAGTTTGAAGAGAAGAATCGAGTGTTGCATCAAGTTCGTGCTGATCTTTTCAAAGCGGATACGGAGATCCAAAGGCTCCAGATGGAAAAGGCTGCCCTTGAACTTCATCCAGTTCCCAAAGAGGTGGAGAGAGAGTTAGACCTTCTGAATCAGGAACTTTTAGCTCAAGAGGTGGAAAATCAAGAGCTTCAAGAGTTGATTAGCATCCTCAACGAATCCACTGAAGACGCTGCAAAGCGAAAAAAAAAAGTGAAGATTCGGTCTAAAGATACCGCACAAGAATTTCTTTTTTAATGGCTCTCGTCAATGACATCGCAGTGAGCTCCACTGCAGCTAAAAATAGTATCTCTTGGGTACCACGCAGCTCTTCCCTCTAATCGTTTCCATGTTCTGTCCGACGTCAAAGATAGTGCATGTGGTCCGATGATGGGGCGAGCGCACTTAGCGCATTTGGTAGTCTCACAACGTTCTGCCCTGGGACGCAATGCGCTTTTCTTTGCCAATTCTAAAGCCGCATTTAGAGCAGGGGGGTTGTTGCGTCTGATTCTAATATAGCTTGTGCATGAGTCGCATTGTCTGGCCGTCTCGGGAAGCTCCCAGTTTTCAGCCTCTGTGGGCAGACAATTAATGGAGCTAAGCATCTGGTGACAGATCGCACAGGTCCTGAGTACTACAGGCAAAACCCGATCGGCAGATGCGTCTACTACAGGTAAACCCTGAGCGGCGGCGGCGATTGCAGCAGCAGCTGCTGCTATTCCACGAGCGTTTGTCGTTTTCTTTCGCTCTCGCTCTAACCTTCGGATAGGGCCGGATCCAACTACTGACGGTGGATTTTCATGAGGGAGTTCTCCCTGTTGCGAAGGATCGACAGTGTTCGCGCTCACAATCGAACTTGCTGGTGGTGGGGGGAAGAGGAATGAAGCGTTCTGAGGTTGAATCAGAGTTATCAGATACTGAGCGAGGGCTTTTTGGTACACCTGTTGAGCGAGGGCTCTTTGCTGCATCTGAAATCGAAGCACTGTGAGAGGGGATGGTCGGAAAGAGGTGAGCGCAGGTTGTTGAGGCGCTACAAGAGGAGCTTGCTGTGGTATAAACGGGAATTTTGTTGGGATCATCTGATTTCCAATATTATATAAAAATTAGTTAATTATTTATTTATTCAAATTTTGAATTAGAAATATTTTAACAAATCTGTTTGAAAGTGTCAATTGGATATATAATGCTTATTATGAGTATGTTAAGCGATTGTGAGAACTTCATTACCCGTCTCTGTGATGAGAATAGTATGTTCCCATTGGGCGCTTGGCTTGCCGTCTTTGGTTCGGACGGTCCAGCCGTCTTTGGGATCTAGGATGCCTTCGCGTGACCCCGCGTTGATCATCGGCTCGATCGTAAAGATCATCCCCGGGGCGAAGGGGATGCGCACATCATTGTAGTGGTGGGGGATTTCGGGCGGTTCGTGGAAGGCAATCCCCACGCCGTGGCCGACGAATTGATTGACCACTGAGCAGTGATGCTCGCGGGCGTAATCTTCGATCGTTTTGCCGATTTGCCATACCTCATTGCCCGGCTTGCAGACATCAATGGCAAGATGTAGCGAGCGGAGAGAAACGTTGATGACCCGCTCCTTATCTTCAGAAATTTTTCCGATGGCCACCATTCGGCTGCAATCGCCAAAAAAGCCGTCGACGATGGACGAGACGTCGATATTGACGATGTCTCCTTCTTGTAAGGGACGCTTGTCGGGGATGCCGTGGCAGATCACTTCGTTGAGAGAGGTGCAGATGGTTTTTGGATAGGGGGGAGAGCCGTAGCCGAGCGGGGCTGGAGTAGCGCCTGCTTTTTTGTGCAGTTCGCGCGACAGTTCATCTAGCTGAAGAGTTGTGACCCCTTTTTTCGCATGTTGGCAGAGCTGGTCGAGGATTTTGGCTGTCACTTGGCAGGCGTGCCGGATCCCCTCGATCTGTTTCGGGGTTTTGAGGACGATGCCGAAGTCGAGCATGTATTGTTTGGCCAGGGGAGTGCCGTCTGGAAGGCGGGGATAGTGGCACTTTTTCCACTTTTGCTGGCTACCGCACCAACAGGGATCGTTCCTTGTAATCATGGCTTAAGTCTACTCATTGAAAGCCTTCCTGTCACTCGCGAGTTTGCTCTCCGCTTGCGGGAGGTTGCGCAAGCTCCATTGCGATAGGCGCCGGCCGAGGGTTTTCGCCATCGGCTAGATCGGGCGGCACATAGGCTTCGTAGACCTCGGCAAATGGGGTTTCTTCCTCTGTTTTTTTGCAAATTCTCAAAATGACATACCGGCCCCCCAAGCGCACAGCGCACAGAGCTAAAGTCCACCCGGTCGAGACGCCGCAAATTTCGAGAGCCTCTAGGGGAGTTAAAGGATCGACTGTGTAGGTGAACCCCTCGCCCGCCGCAGCGCCAAGGAGTCCTGTGATTGGACACCCTTTGTAGGGGAAGAGAGGACACTCTTTGGGGAGCTCTTCCCTTTTGGTACAAGCCGCGAGGCTCGCGTAGGTGAGAACGCTGGCAGTGGCCCCTCCGACATATCCAAATAACCATGCGGACCAAGGGTTTATCTTTAAGATGTTTGCAGCGGCGACGCCAAGACCTCCAAACCAACATCCGTGGATTACTGGCGCAGTGGGGCCGCCTCCCGATCTACCGTAATGGCCATAAGCGGTTGCCATAAACGCTCCTATGTTGAGTGTGGGGAAGTATAGCTAGTAGAAGACTTGGTGTAAATACAGGCCGTGGGCGGGGGCTGTGGGGCCAGCTTGTTTCCGATCGCGCGAGGCGAGGATGGAGGGGATGCTGTCTGGAGATAGTTTTCCGCAGCCGATGTGGACGAGGGTGCCGACGAGATTGCGGACCATCTTGTAAAGGAAACGATTTCCTTGAATCTGGATCAGGGTGGGGAGGATGTTGAGCGATTGGATGGTGCAGATGGGGTCTTTTTCCTCTTCGTTGGCAAAGGAGGTGAAGTCATGGGTGCCGATGAAGTGGGCGGCCGCCTGCTTCATGGAATCGAGATCGAGGGGGAAGCGCAGGTGCCAGGAGTAAAATCTTTCCGTCGGGTCTTGGACGGGGACGGGGGAGATTTTATAGTGGTACTCTTTGCCGATGGCGTCGAGCGTCGGATGGAAGGTTTTTGGAGAGAGGTGCAAGATCCGGATGTCGGTTGGCAAAACGGCATTGAGAGCTTTTTGTAGGGCGGGGATTTCGAGGGGAGTTTCGAGGGCAAACTGGATGACTTGGCCCGCTGCGTGGACGCCCCGGTCTGTGCGGCTTGCCGCTTCAGGGGTGGTTTTTTCCGCGGTGATACGGAGGAGCGCCTTTTCTAGTTCTTCTTGAATACTCGGGCCAGAAATGGTTTTCTGCCAGCCGAAATATTGGGTTCCTTCGTAGGCGATTATGGCTTTGTACATATAGCGACTTGCCGCGTCGTAAAGCAGCTGAGGCCGCCTAAAAACATTTGAACGGCGATGAGAATTAAGATAAGGCCCATGAGTCTTTCCATGGCGAGGATTCCTCTCCAGCCTAAGATCTTTCTGAGGTAGGAAGAGGAGAGAAGGATAATGAGAGAGGCCAGCCAGGCGATCAGGATCGCGCCCAGCATAATGAGACTCGGCTCTTGTTTGGCATAGATCATCACGGCCGCCAAGACGGAAGGGCCTGCGACGAGCGGAACGGCGAGTGGGACGATGAACGGCTCCACGTCGTGGGGAAGTTTTTCTGTTTCATTATGGCTCGGCGGGAAGATCATCCTGAGGCAGATGATGAAGAGGATGATTCCTCCGGCGATCTGGATCGTGTCGTTTTCAATGCGCAAAAATCTCATCAGCGCATCGCCGAGGAAACTGAATAAGATAATGATGCAAAGGGCGATGAGCAGCTCTCGGCAGATGACGATTTTTTGCCGCCTTTCTGGAACTTTTTTGAGAAAGCCGATGTAGAGGGGAATGTTTCCAATCGGATCCATTAGCAGGAATAGGGAGAAGGCGACGTACCAAAGGCTCATAAGTTCATACTAATGCAACGACTTTCGAAAATCAAGGGCTGTTGCTTCTTTGGTCTTTGTTTCGATCCTGTGCCAAAGGCTCGTCATAAAGCGCTTTTGCTCAGATGTGAGATGGTTCAAGCTCAAGATGCAGTCGCTATTTTTGTAGAAGGCGGCCTTAGTCCAGTTGGCCGATCCCATCACGAGCGTCTGATCATCGATATAGACAAATTTGTGATGCAAAAGCTGCACCCCTTGGCTTAAAAGGACCGAGATGCCCCCTCTTTCCAATCTCTCCACCGTTCTAGAGCTCGCCCCTAAGGCGGAGTGCATATCCATGACCACAGAGACCTTCACTCCTCGCATCTTGGCATCGAGCAGTTCGTCGATGAGTCCTTGGTGGGTGAAGGTAAAGAGGGCGATCCGGATGGTCTTTTTGGCGTTTCTCAGCTTTTTGCGCAAAGAAGAGAGGGCATGGCCTCTGGGGTCGGGAAGGAGCCAAAGTTCGAGCTCCTGTTGGCCGATTTTTGTATAGAAATACCCGGGGGAAAATGGGCGGTGCGATTGCAGGAATTTTGCGACAGAAGGATTGACGAAGCCGATGACGAGATTGTCGTGCATCTTGAGCGAGGGCGTCGTCATATTCGCAGATCCGATGAACACCATCGAATTGTCGAGGACAACGATTTTTTGATGCATGAGCCCCGCATTTTTAATCGGGTGGACGTTGCCCCCTTGCAGGAACTTGAAGAGCCTGGGGGAGCCCCCGGTATCGTAATAGATCGTAGTGGGAATATTTTTTTGAATCTTTTCTCTCAGGGCGCTTAGGATCGCCCGGTCGCTTAGGCCAAACATGACCAGGTGGATGGAGGCGTCTGCGCGCCGGATGGCGTTGAGGAGGGTGGCGCGGATATCTTGCTGGCACTGATTGGAGTAGAGGCGGGGGGCCTCGCCTGCCTTTGGGAGGGTGGGGACGAGCGATTGCCAAACGAACCAGGCAGAAAAAAGAGCTGCCCCGAAAAGGACCCACGGGAAGCGGCGCTTCAGGGGCCTTTTCTGGAGTAGAGGGGGCTGAATAGGTAGTCTTTTTTTAAACGTAGGTTAGATGCTTCCAGCTTTGCGCATTTTCCGGACAACGGCATCGATCCCTTTCTTGTCGATCGTGCGTAAGGCGGCAGTCGAGAGGCGGATCGTCACAAAACGCTTTTCCTCTGGAACCCAGAGGCGTTTTGTCTTGAGATTGGGCAAAAATCTACGGTTTGTGCAACCAGTGATTTTAAGACCGATTCCCTTTTTCTTCTTTGCAATGCCTCGGAGGGCATAGGTACGTCCGAATTTAGATGTCTTTCCGGTAAGAGCGCAGCGTCTAGTCATAGAGATTCCTAAATATAAATTGAGCGACCATCATACTGCAAAGACCAATTTGAATCAAGCCCTACGAGCCAATTGCAAAACTCTTCGGCGTATAAAATCGCCCTTTTGAGGCCCTTTGCATTTGTACCGACTCCCCTACCTATTCAGGTAGGGAACCGTCGGCACAAATCGGACGGACTTCGTCCATCCTCGCAAAGGGCTTCAAAATCATCGATTTTTTACAGCCGTGGAGTTTTGCAATTGGCTCTTCAAGATTTGTTTTTCGGAGCGGCCTGGGCGGGGGCGGGCCGTTCGTCAGTGGTCTTTGCCTTGCGAGCTTTGACGCTCGAGCCTGTGAGGGTATTGGTCAGGGTGTAGGGATAGTCTGGATTGCCGCTGTCTTGGGCTACTTTGATCTCCACGGGGGTAATCCACCCTTGGGTGAGGGGGGTGTCAGAGGGTTTGATCTCCCAAAGAGACTTGTCGCTGAGGCGGATAAAGTGGCCGCTTTTTAAGTTTTCTTCCAGGACAGGACCCGCGTTGCTCGCAGCTGCGAGCTTTTTTTTGGAGTAGCGGGCATCGAGCCAAGATCCAAGGGCTAGTTTTTCGTTCGAGGAGAGTTTTTCTATCCCTGTCTCTTTGATTTCCTGCTGAGACATATCGGCGTCAAAAGAGGCGGCGATGAGTGCGGCTGCGACAAACATAGAAAACATATCGATCTCCTTAAAAAGAACTCATTATAGATCGCCGTCAGGTTCTGGGCAAGCGCGTTGCAGAGCTTGGCGAAGCTGCTTCAATGCATGCGGCGTGTGTTCTTTGGCGGCGACGATGGCTTGCGCTTTGCGGTAATACTTCCAAGCTGGGGTGAAGTTGCGTCTTTGAAAATGGATGGCTGCCATGTAGTAGTTGGCCGTCGGATCTTGGGGAGTCATTGCGATATATTTTTCCAAAATGGGGAGCGCTTCTTTTTCTCTTCCGAGCTGCAGCCAAGTGATCGCAAGGTGGAACCACCCTTGTCTAAAGTGGGGGAATTTCGCCACCGTTTGTTCGAGTTTTTTCTGCTTTTCCAAAATCGAGTCGCGGCTCTCATCCACTTCGGAGAAAATCGCCTGCAAGGCGCCTGCATCGGCTTTGCCCGATAGATAGTCTTCGGTGATGGTATCCGCCGTGATGGCGTGGTCGGGGACGACCCCTTTGACTTTTTCTAACAGCGCGCGCCCCTCTTTTTCTTTGCCTGCAAAAAGGTAGTTAAATCCCAAGAATGTATTGAGCAGCAGATCTTCTCCGACAAAGGGCTTTGCCTTTTCGTAAAGGGCAATCGCGGTTTTGGGATCGTTTTTATGCCAGCTCACAGCTGCTTGGTTCATGAAGGCGAGGCCAATCACTTGCCGGATGTCTCTTTGCTGCAGTTTTCTCGTCTCGAGTCCCAAATATCTTTCCGATGGGACATCGATCCCTCGTGCAGTCGTCTCAATATTGACGATCTCTCCATTGGGCGGGTTGTAGCGGACGTAGATGTGTCCCGGCGGCGTCACTGCCTCCAATTCGAGTCCGAGCCGCTGCGCTAGGCAAAGATAGAGGATCGATACGCCCAAGCAGACGCCTCTTCGGCTATCTAGCACCGAGGGGAGGAATGTGTAGACGTCGATTTCTTTCGCGTGAAGAGAGTGGGGAGGGAAGCGGAAGCGCATTTCAGAAAAGACGTAGTCGTTGATCGCTCTCACTTTTTCCAAGCCTGTCGCATCTGGGGAGAGTCTGGCCAAGATTTGGAGCGCCATGAGGTCGATGTTGGCCTCGTAGCTGCGAATTTTTTGCCGGTTTTCGGGAGAATCTCCCGATTCGGCGAGGAGCATCCCTCGGGCTAGATCGATTTCACCGGGGGCGAGCTTCAATAAAGCTTCTTGGTCCCAAAGGCCAAATCCCTTGAGCTGTCGATTGAGTAAGTTGCGGGAGAGTTTTTCAATGACCAGCAGCTGCTCTTCCGATAGGACCAGTTGATTTTCATCGCGCGTCCTGTTGACGAAATTGATCAGCGGCTGTGGATCTAACTGAGGCAAAACAAGTTCCGGATCCCCATCGACGTTGGAGCCATTGAGAAGATCCCATGCGACTTTCAACGCTTGGCGCCCCTCCGCGCTCTTCGGATAGAGTTCATAGAAGGCAAAGTGCTGAGCGACCGACGTCGGATCGAGCGTCGAATAGAGCGCAGAGAGAGAGGCTGCCAAGATCGGAATGTAATGCATATCTTCTTTTGCCTATATCGCTATCGGCTCTCGATAGCCAGGGTTTTTTGTTAATGACTTATAGTAAACCGCTTATCATAAGTCCCGCCGCATTTAGAAGGAAGCGGAAATCTATTGAGGGGAATACAGGGATGGACATAAAATCCTTAAGCTTTAAAACGGGGTGGTCGTTTTATGCCAGGTGCAGTGACTAGAGTTCAGCGAGTCATCGATATAAGACAAGAGATCGAGCCTTGCGCAACTTTCCAGAGCTTTAAAGCACATCGAGAATTGGCTGCAAGAGTCAATCATTTTGCTCAGCTTATCCCTTATCACGGCATTGGAAGTTTTTGGAGCGCATCACACGACTACTTGGGATTAGATCCTCGCAATCGTTCCGATTTGCCAAGCCGTGTTCTTCTTTACCAAGATCTTGTCACGATTCCCGCAGACCCAAAGAAGGAAAACGACATTTCGAAGACAATTGTAAGGGTGGATGGAGTGTTGGTTCTTGCCAATGAACCTGAGAGCGTGATGCGGGTTAAGTATCTAGCAGTTGCTCGGTTTGCAGGTCCGGGGATTGCCGGCGATTTGCTCAGAGAGGCTCGAAAAGGGGCTGGCAGGATGCTCTTTGCATGTAAGCAAGAACAGTTGCCCTTTTTTCAAGCACTTTTGAGGGGAGATTATTTCACTATTGAAAACGGCGCTGATTCAAACTGGCGCCAGATCACGCTAGGCCTGGTCTCATCGACTAAAAGCGAAGCGAGCGAGGAAGATAATGATTCAACTGGAATCTGCTCTTCATGTGATGCTACGACCGATCGTTCCAGATCTTCTTTGGGAAGCCCAGTCTCACTTTTGCGGAAAGAAAGTCCCTCGAGGCTATCCAAAGCCCAGTCTGCGTTAGATTTATCGAGTCAGTCTGAGGAACAGTAGTTGACGAAGAGGTTTAAAAGAGTTATTTTCTCGGAACATGCGTAAGTTTCATCCTCTTTCTCCAGAAGAAGAAAGGGTCATTGTCCACAAAGGGACCGAGCGCCCTGGAACGGGGAAGTACGATCGTTTCGATCGGGTCGGCATTTTTGTCTGTAGACAGTGCGACCTGCCCCTCTATTGCTCCAAGGACAAATTTTCCTCTGGCTGCGGCTGGCCTAGCTTTGATGAAGAAGTGCCAGGAGCGGTAGATCACATCCCCGATCCCGATGGAGAGCGGACCGAAATTCTCTGCCATCGCTGCAGAGGACATTTAGGCCATGTCTTCAAAGGAGAGCGGATGACTCCCAAAAACACCAGACACTGCGTCAACTCCCTTTCTCTTTCTTTTGTCCCCTTATTGACGGAGGAAGGATATGAGCGGGCGATTTTCGCAGGGGGCTGCTTTTGGGGAGTGGAACATTTGTTCCACGGCGAGAAAGGAGTTGTGAGCGTCCAATCTGGATACATAGGCGGCTCTGTTGTCGATCCGACCTATGAAGAGGTTTGTTCAGGCAAGACGGGTCACGCGGAAGCGGTTGAAGTGATTTTTGATCCTGAAAAGACCAACTATGAAACATTGGCCAAACTCTTTTTCGAAATTCACGATCCGACGCAAAAGATGAGACAGGGCCCAGATATTGGATCTCAATATCGCTCCGCTTGTTTTTACCTAAGTGATAACCAAAAGCAAATCGCTGAAGAATTGATTCATCGGCTGAAGAAACAAGGTTTAGCAGTTGCGACCGAAGTGACTCCTGCAAGCCATTTCTACCCAGCGGAAAAATACCATCAAAACTATTACGCTAAAAATGGGCAAACTCCCTATTGCCATAGAAGAGTAACGCGTTTCTGATCCGTTGACACAAATACGCGCTTTCACCGAACATCCTCCCTCTTTTTTATCTTAAAATGGCAATCAGGAGATTCGTTGATGTCGACAATTGTTAAAGCGAAACTAGCCGACCTTTGTCTCGATCGTTTGGATTTGATATTGCCCAAAGGAAGAACAAAGCCAGATACGCCCTCGATTATGGAGAGAATTTTCCAGATTGCTAGAGAGACGCTGGCAGTTCATGGGAAAAACTATCTCCCATGGAACGATAAGTATTTAGGACGCAACAACTATATCAATATTTGCTCTGCTGATTTCAATGGGAACAGAGTTGTATGGGGATACAATCGAGAAGGCCGTTCCTTTATTGCGTTCCGATATAACGTAAAGATCGTCGCTCAATCGGGGAGTACCAACGACTTTCCATATGTAGCACTATTCTTTCAGGGAAATAATGGAGACCACGTGGTGCTAGGTGGGGTGGGGTCCTATCAGTTTTTGGAGAATCTCACAGAGCAGCTTGAGGAGAAGTTTAAGGAATACCGCACATTTTTTTCTGGGGGGATCATTCTGGATGAGAGCATCAAAGGGCATGGGCTGAAACACAGAGAAATTTCGTTGCTCCCCGATTCTGCAGAACTCACCTCATCTGCTGCAAAGTAGAGTTGAGCCCCTGATGGGAGATGATTTCTTCTAGCGAAGGACGGAAGCGATAGGTCCAGTTCGTCGGGAGGAGCGTGCCTGGCACATTGATTCTCTCCTCTTCCAGATTCGGCCAGACGAGCTCTGGGAAAAGAGCGAGATATTCTTCAAGCAAATTGATGTGGAAGTAGCTTGAGCTGCTGTGGGCGGCTTTGAGGATCTGTAGCCGCTGCCTGGAAGAGAGGATCGGATGGTAGGGAAAGCGCATGAATTCAGCGAAGAGAGCCGCCTCTGAGGGGGAATTTTTCCACCAGAGGGCAAGCGGGGGCATGTCGGGCGTAGAGAGAGTGGTCATAGAGAGGGGCTCGTAGTCTGAGAACGGGACGAAAGAGCCCCCCATTTTCTGCCACCGGACGACTTTTGTCCCGCAGATCCCTAAATCTTTTAGAACCGAATAGACTTCCTCGGGGATCGTCCCCAAATCTTCAGCGATGGGAAGAAGGGACGTGGAGTTGATGAAGAGATTGAGAAGCTCCAAGCCTTGGGCTTTCCAAAGTTCTCTTTGGTGTGGGATGAAGGCGCCCCCTTCAGGGTTATTCCAGGGAATGGCCCAAATGCGGAAAAGGCCCACGACGTGATCGATCCGATAGATGTGAAAGAATTGTTCTAGCAGTTTGAGTCGCTCCCGCACCCAAGAAAAGTTCGCTTTTCGTAAATTGTCCCAGTTAAAAATCGGAAAGCCCCAGTTTTGCCCCTTTGCATTGTAGGCATCGGGCGGCGCTCCCGCGAGAAAAGTAAGATCGAAGAAGGAGCGGTTTGCCCAAACGTCTGCGCTATTGGGACTCACGAGGATCGGAAGATCGCCGATGAGAAAGATGTTGAGCTGTGTGGCGTGAGCGCGCACCTGTTTGAGTTGATTGAAGCAGAGGAACTGAATGAAGCGGTGAAAATGGAGCTCTTCTTCATGCCGTTTAAAGTGGTGGGGCTTTGGGCTGCTATATTCGTTCGGCCAATCGGCCCAGTGTTTTTGTCCAAACTTATCTCTTAAGACCATGAAGAGAGCGTAAGATTCCAACCATGGATTTTCTCTGATGAAGTTTTGGTATGAGGGATCTTGAGGAGAAAAAGTTTTGGCGAAATAGCCCCTCAGCCACAGGAGTTTTTTTTCTTTGATCTCAAGGCGGGTTTTGGAAGGGGAGGGAAGAGGTTCGTGGGCGTCTGGTAGAGAGGAGAGAGAGAGGTAGACTGGATCGAGCGCAAAGGCGCTGATTGGATCGTAGGGACTCGGATCGTTTCCTGTATCGTTTAGGGGGAGCAATTGAATGCTGTCGAAGTGGATGGTTTTGCACCAATCGAGCAAGGGGAGAAGATCGAGAAATTCTCCGACGCTGGAAGAGTTTTTCGAACGGATGGAAAAGAGGGGAAGACAAATGCCGTGGTGGGGAATTTGGCCGATTTTTTTCCAGTGGGCCGCTGTTTTCACTTGCGGCGGCCGGGGCTGGGCGCCGTTTGGCCCGCCGCAATCGCAGCGCGCCATTGGCTTGCCATGTCTAGAAATGAGCCTAAGATTCCAGCGAGTCTATCGCCATTGAGAATATTGAGCGGGTATTGTTGAAACATGGCAAGCGATGCGCTGGCTGTGATGTAGCCGAAAGTGGCTGCGACAGGATCGGGGAGGCCATTTGCTTTGAGCGTCTCGGCGAGGACGTTTTCTCGGAATTTTCCCGGCGGGAGTTCGATGAGTTTTGAAAAGATCCAAAGGTTTTCTTGCGAGGCGTCGAGCTGGAGTTGAATGATGAGATCGTCATGCACTTGGATCGAGCAGGCGCTGAATCGATCGACATGCAGCTCGAGATGAAAGACTTTGCCAAGGGCGTGGAGCAGCTCTTCAAACCGACCGATCATTCTTCTTCCTCTCCGCCTTCGAGCTCATCGTCGAGTCGATCGATGGTGTCCATAAACGCTTTGAGAATCTCTTCTCTATGTTTTGGATCGCGAAAGTATTTTGGGGCGATTTGTTTGAGCGCGTCTCTCATTTGGGTATAGATGATGAGCTGCGCGGCTGTTTCTTCAGAGATGCCGAGCGGTTTGGCTGTCGCTAAAATCTTTTCGGGACTCATAAAGCGCTCGGCGATCAGCTTTGTGAAGGTGCGAGCTAAAAGCTCAAAATCGAGTCTTGGAGGCATGAGGAGCTGATACGATTGGAATTCTCTTTGGATGAGTTTTGCTCTTGATTGGAAGAAGCGAAAGACGCCCAAAATTCCCTGCATCGATCTCGTCTCGTCGATTAGCCGTTTCAGTTCTCCCCGTTGGATCGAGGGTCCCTTCGATTTGAGATCGCTTCCCAAAGAGTGGAGCATAAAGCCGATGGCCGATTTCAGCTTCGGATAGCGGAATCGCTCGGTCAGCTCGTCAAATAGTTTGAGCGGATCTCTTGGGTTTTGGGTGATATCTCGGTATAGATCGCGAAGCGACTGGGGCGAGCCGAGTCCTTGTTCGGCAAATTCACGCGCCTGCGCTCCCATGTTGCGGCCTGCCCGGATCTCTTTGCCCCGGTCTTTATTGAGTTTTGCCTTGGCCTCTTGCGTCGCTGCGAGGAGCTGCGCTTCTGTCGTTTCGACGAGAAAGTCGAGCGCCTCGTCAGCGAGCGCTGCGTCGGCGTAGACCGCTGCCACTTTCTTGAGTACGGAGTCGGGAGTATCGCTTTGAGAGAGCTGCGAGCGCAAAATGCGGAGCGTTTTGGCGTTGAGCTCGTAGTTGTTTTTTTGGAATCTTTCGGAAGCCTCGTCGATTTTGGCCACCTCGATCACTTTTGCGTCGACCTCTTCCGTCTCTTCTGGCTTTTGCGTCTCTTTAGCGTTGATTTCTCGTAAATTGCGAAATCTTTGCACCTGTCTCATCGGATTGAAGGAGGCGAGCTCAAAGTATTGGCTCAAGTCTTCTTGGCTTTCCACTTGCATGGCGACCTGTTCGGCCGCTTCTTGCTGAATCGCTCGGATCCCTTGATGGCTCACGGGGATGATGGAGGAGATACGCGGTTCCATACACCTCTTAAGTCAACTGCACGCGGCCCAGGGGCTGAATGCGGATTTCTGGGACGATCTCTTGGTAGGAGAGAACGGCGAGATCGGGGAACTCTCCTTCGATCAATTTGCGCACAAATCTGCGCACGTCGATGGCAGTGAGGAGGACGGGAGGCTGGCCGGCGGCGGGAGTCGGTTGAATGATATTGCGCATAGCGTGCAGGATCATCTGGACCGAATCGGGATCGAGCGCCAGGTAAGAGCCTGCGGAAGTTTGTTTGATCGCTGCACGGACCATGTCTTCGATTTCAGGGTCGAGGAGATAGACAGAGAGGACTGATTGGCCGAGCGAGTATTTGTAGCTGATGTAGCGCTTGAGCGAGGAGCGGACGTATTCGGTGAGGAGGACAGTGTCTTTTTCCGTTTGGCCCCATTCGCTGAGCGCTTCTAGGACAGTGCGGAGGTCCTTGATCGAAATCTGCTCCTGCACGAGGCGGCGCAAGATTTCGGTCAGTTTTTGCAAGGGAACGAGTCTGGTCACTTCCTTGATCAGATCAGGGAATGACTTTTCGATAAATTCTAAAATCGCTCGCACTTCTTGGATGCCGATAAATTCGTTTGCATATTGGCGGTAGAATCTAGAGAGGTGGAGGATGATCACTTCAAGTCCCGTCCAGAAGCGAATGCCGGCTCGCTGGAGGATCTCTTGGTATTTTTCATCGACCCAAAGAGCTGGCATACCGAGAGAGCCCTGCGCTGCGATGAAGGGGATATTGTATCTGCGGAGCGTCTGTTCGCTTTCGTTGGTGAGGAGGTGTTTGAGGATGATTTTGCCGCGGACGATGGGGACTTCGTTGAGGTGGATGGCATATTCATTCGCCTCGAAGGTGGGCGAGTCAGTTCTCACGTGGACGCCAGGGAAGCGGACTCCCAAATCTTGATAGAGGGCGTGGCGCATTTTGGGGATCATCTGATCGATGAAGGTGACCCCTTGCTTGTCTCTGCGCACGAGCGCGGAGATGGCCGAGCCGACTTCTAAAACGACGGGGAGAGTGAGGGCGTAATCTTCAGGTCCTCCTCCTGCGATTGCGTGGCCAGGAGTGTCGGTATCCATGGAGCTGATGCCGGCGGCGGCCTTAGCGGCGACGCGTCTTGTATTGTACCAGAAGAGGAAGCCGGTGGAGCCGATAAACAGGGAGAGGAGGACAAAGGGAATGGCGGGGAATCCTGGGATGATGGCCATGAGGAGCAAAAGGCCGCCTGCGATCATGAGGGCTTTTGGCTGTTTGAGGAGCTGCTCGGAGATCTCTTTGCCCAAGTGGTCGTCTTTTTTCTCGCTCGAGACGCGAGTCGTCACGATACCGGCGGTGATCGCGATCATGAGGGCGGGGATTTGGGCGACGAGGCCTTCACCGATGGACAAGAGGGAATAGACCCGGGCCGAGTTGGCCATGGTCATACCGTGCATCGTCACCCCGATGATCAAACCGCCGATGATGTTGATCGAGGTGATCACGATCCCTGCGATCGCATCCCCTTTGACGAACTTCATGGCGCCGTCCATCGCTCCGTAGAGTTGGCTCTCTTTGGCAAGACCGAGTCTGAGCTCCCTCGCTTGCTGTTGATCGATAATTCCGGCGCGCAAATCGGCGTCGATCGACATCTGTTTGCCGGGCATCGCGTCCAAAGTGAAGCGGGCGGCCACTTCAGCGACCCTCTCAGCTCCTTTTACGACGACGATGAACTGGACGATGGTGATGATTAGGAAGACGATACCGCCGACGACGTAGTTGCCCCCGACGACGAAGTGTCCGAACGCAAAGATCACTCGTCCGCCGTCCGCGTGGAGCAAGATTTGGCGCGTGGCGGAGATGGTGACGCCGAGTCGATAGAGCGTTGTCAAAAGGAGCAGCGATGGAAACATCGAGAGCTGAACTGCCTTTTGGATGTAGATCGCGACGAAGAGGAGTGCAACGGATACGGCTAAGTTGATCGAGATCAAGACGTCGATGACGTGAGGGGGGACGGGGAAGATCAGCGTCATGATGATGGCGATGACGGCGGCGGCCAGGAACAGGTCGCTCGATCGGGAGATCATGGAGAGCGCTCGATCGCCGCCCAGAATTCGGGCGAGTTTGTCTAAAAATTTCGTCATGATCTAAATAATTCCACGTTCACGTCCGGGTTTTCTTCCAGCGATTCGATCCACTTGAGGATCTCGGCTACCGCTGCATACGTATCTTCAGGGATATAATCGGAGATTTCCCCTTTACTGTACAGTTCCCGCGCTAACTCTACATTTCGCATGATTGGGACTTTGTTTTCGAGTCCTATTTTAATGATCTGCTCGGCCACAAGGCCGCTCCCCATAGTCAAAATGATCGGAGCTGGTTCTTCGGGAGGGTTGTATTTTAAAGCGACGGCGATGTGAGTGGGGTTGGTGATGATGGCGCGGGCTCTTTTAGCAGCCCTGGGCCCCTCTTGGTAGGCGATTTCGCGAAATAGCTCGCGTCTTTTCCCCTTGATCATCGGGTCGCCCTCGGTGTCTTTATACTCTTGCTTCACCTCGAATTTTTCCATCTTCATCTCGGTGGCAAAGTTTTTCTTCTGGAATGCGAGGTCGAAGAGGCCGACGAGGAGGAAGAAAATCCCGACCCGCATCGCGGAGGTGAACAAAAAGTCGTGGACGATTGCTGCGCTGGCGACCGGGGGCAGCAGGGCGGTTGCGATGATTTGGGGGAGGCTATTCCATAAAACGATGTAGATGATGATCCCGGCGCCTGTGATTTTGGCGATCGATTTCAAAAGCTCGACGAGCACTTTTAATTTGAATTTGCTCTTGATCCCCTCAACCGGGTTGAGTTTTTTTAAATCGAATTTCAGCGCCTCCATCGAAAAGACGGGGCCGACGACGAGGAAGCTCACCAAAACGCCGACGAAACAGACGATGACCATGATCGGAGCGCTGCACTCCATAATCACCTGCATCGCTAGAAAAAAGTATCCGGGCGCTCTCGTGGTGAAATCGCCTCCGGTGGTGCTGACGGCGCGAAACATCTGGAGGGTAAAAGCGACGAGTCTTTCGGAGATATAGCCGAGAATGGCGAGCGTTCCGAGGATAGAGACGAGAAAGGTCGCGGCGGCGGGGAGGTCTTGGATTTTTGCGACCTGCCCCTTTTTGCGCGCGTCTTTTAATTTCTTCGGCGTCGCCTTTTCGGTTTTTTCTGCCATGGTAGAGACTTTATCGGGAAAATCCCCCTGCCGTCAAGGGCCAAAACAAGAATGCCGCATGATTTTTTTGCATTGAAGCACTCTCCCCCGAGGGGGAGAGATGGACTCCGGCACGAGACGTGCCTGCGCCCCTTCGGGGTGCTGCTAACGCAGCATCGAATGCTTCGCATTTCTCCTACTGCCAAGGGGCGAAAAGTTCCTTTTCGCACTTATTTGATAGCTCGGCTAACTCGGCCTTAAAAGGCCGAGATTGCGCTCGAGCAGCAGTTCAGATCAGGTTAGTCGACGTCGGAAAGGCTTCCCGACTTGTCCGGATCTACTGCCGGCGATGATGGCGGATCTGGTGTTTCACAAAGCATTTTCAGTATTTTGACTATGTCGGACCGGCCTTTTCCTTCCGCTACTTCTATGAGGGTCAGCTCGCTGCCTTTAAAGAGGAGCTTGATCTTTCCGTCATAGGTAGCCCCATGCAAAAATAGATCCCTGCAGATAGGCCAGAAAGAGGAGATGACAGCAAAATCTAGCGCAGAGAGCAGATTTTTTGTTCTCAAGTTGGGATTGGCTCCCTTTTTGAGCAATGCGAGCACGAGCTCCCCATGGTTTTTTTCTGTGGCCCATAGGAGCGCTGTCATTCCCTCTTCATCCTGCAGGTCCACCCCAGCAAGCCCTGCTTTCGCAAGGGTCTGATCCAGGAGACAAGGAAAGACCTTTTCATTCGGCTTGTTTGATCGAGCAAAAAGAATCAGCGGCGATTCGCCTTTGGGCGTGCAGATTGTTGGATCGGCGCCGGCTTTCAACAAAAGGGGAATGATCCACTGCGATGCAGGAGTTTGGGCCGCTCGAGTTAGCAGCGTGTCTCGACTCAAGCCAAATTTTCGATTCAGAATAGGACTTGCGTTCAGAAGAGCTAGGAGAGGTCTTGCCATTTCCAGCGTCATAGGGCTGTAGACGGCGCCAATAGCCAAATAAAGCGCGCCGCCGATTTTAGGCAAGGCTTCCTCAGGCAGGGGCGATGGGAGCAGCGCTCCTACCAGGGCTGGGCTGCCTCTGTCCGCCGCTTCCTCTATAGGCGTTAGGTTGCTGTAGTCATGTTTATAAAAAGGATTGGCGCCCGCTTCGACAAGCAATCGACAGGCGTTCTCGTTTTCCAGTTCAATCGCCCAGTCTAGCGGTGTTCTATGGCTGATGTTATCGGGTTTGTTCAGTTCTTCTTTAGGTATCCGCTTGATGAGTGGTTCCAAGATCTCTGGATTATTGTCATGCCTCATGGCTAGTGCAAGAGGCGTGCATCCCCTATACCTCAGGAAATAGGCGTCATAATCGGCTGGCCTTATATTGGTAACGATTTTCAACATCAGCTGAAATTTCCCCTTGAGGTTTCCTTCGATGGCTTCGCATAAGTTAGAGCCGGCCGAGCTGTGATCCAATGATAATGTTTGTAGCTTTGGTAGATGAAAAATCTGTTTGGGAATGTGTCCGAGATGCCCCGTGTTGGAAAGGTCGAGAGAGCCATTTGGATTGTCATAATAGGCCAAGATGAGCTTCGTCGCCCTTCCTCTGGCATCTTGCAGGGCTGTCCTACGAAAAGAGCCATGTTGCGACTCCTCATTTTCCCACTCGACCAGCTTCCTCTCCAGCGAGTGCCGGCCCTCATCGGAGGCTTTTTGCAAGGCAACAACTTGTGCAACGGATGCGAGCGCAGACAACGCCGCATCAAGCGGCTTCGCATTGTCCGTATCCGCTACGGCAGGAGCTACGGGGGAGGAGGCGCGGGTAGAAGACACAGCTTGAGACATGACAAATCCATTAAAAAAGGGTGAGACAGCATACTGCGCTGCCGAGATAAAAAAACAGAGGTTTGAAGGGGGAGAGTGCTCCAAATCGGAGAAGTTTACTTCTTGAGATAAACCACTTCGCCGGTTTCTGTAGTGATGAACCTGATTAGGTAAGGGAGTTCTGCTGGTACTCTCTTGATTGTGTCTTTATGAAGGCGGGCCTGCACATACAGAGATGTCGATCTTTCTATCAGCGTTCTTTCTGATTCCACTCCTGCCGGATTAGATGATGGGTTGCTAATCCCATTGGGATTCTTTGGGTCTTCATCCTCGGGAGGAACAAAAAGGGAGCAGTCAGGGCTTGGATAGGGAGAGACGCCTTGCTCATCTCCTTGTTCAGAGGAAGGAGACAGAGAGAGTCGGCTGATCGGACTTGAAGGAGGTGACTCATGCTCTTGCTGATCTAAGGATTGAAAACTTTGTCTTTTTTTTGGGTTTTCTGCGGAGGGTGAGGGGGGTGGAGTTCGCATCGCTTTCGCTTCACTGGAAGGCCTTTGCATACCTGGCATAACTGTGGTTGAGGCACGATGGCAAAGTGACTCTGCATCTGTTGGTTCTACTGCTTTCTCTTCCTCTGCGCAAGTTGGCTTAACGGTAGCGACTGCTGGGCGGGGCACTTGGCCTCGATCTGGCGTGATTGATATAAAGGATTTTTGGGGTTTTGAACATGGTTTATAACTCTTGATAGTAGCGCGGATTTGAGGAGAAGCGTTGTCTGCTAGCCGATGAAGCTGGGTGAGATCGACGGATGTCTCTTTGCTATACAACTCTTTTAATGCAAGTCGAACTAATGCTTCATTTTTGCTTTTGATTCCTTGTTCTAGGAATATAATTGCCGACGCCATTTTGAGTGCTCTACATTAGTCCTGTGATGATCTCAATTTTTCTGTAATCTTTTTTCATTGAGTTCATATTAAGTTTTGCATAATATTTTATACTAAATAGTCCTATATATCAAAGTAAATCTGGCTTTATATAATCATTTGTATGTTAGCGCGTTGCGTCGGTGTTTTTTTATGATTTAAAATATTTTGTTTTATGATCAGCGCTTAGGATAGGTTCAGAGGCTGTCCGCTTTTTCTTTGTGGGAGGAATTGCCTCTTGGTTCCAAATAAGCTCTGCGAGTAACATCGGCCATTATGAGTGTAGCGCATCCAACTTGGATCGAAATCGATCTGAAACAGTTTCGGTATAACTTGAGGATCATTCGGAAGGTGATCGGCAAAGCGAAGTTTTGCCTGCCGGTGAAGGCCAACGCCTACGGGCATGGCCTGGTTGGGATTGGGAAGGCGGCGGAAGACCTCGTCGATTGTCTCGGGGTCTCCTGTTTGCAGGAGGGGGTCGTTTTACGCCGGGCGGGGATCAAAATCCCCATTTTGGTCTTCGGAGCGATCCACGAGGATCAAATCGAGGACCTGGCAGCCTTTGATCTTGAGTTTTCGATCAGCTCCAAATTGAAGGCCGATTTAGTGGCCAAACGGCTGAAGAAAAAGTGCCGCGTGCATCTGGAAGTAGAGACAGGGATGCAGCGGACCGGGGTGCGTCCAGCGACCGCTGTCGAGCTTCTTCAGCATTTGCAAAAAATTCCCTGTTTTGAGGTGGCGGGAGTCTATTCTCATTTTGCGAAATCAGAGCTACCCCGCGATCCGACGGCGCTGCAGCAGATCAATGAGTTTCGAGGATTACTTGGCACGCCTTTTTTCAAAAGGATTCCGGCCCACATCGCCAATTCAGGCGCTGTCGCCCACTACCCCGAGGCGTACCTCGATATGGTGCGGCCAGGACTCATGGCATTTGGCTATCTCCCTGAGCAGGCGCCGCCCGAATTGCAGGGAATCGCCCCCTGTTTTTCTCTGAAAGCAAAGGTGGCGTATTTCAAAGTCGTCGGCAAAGGGCTGGGGATCAGTTACGGCCATACCTATACGACGACAAGACAGACTCGGATTGCGACGATTCCCATCGGCTATGGCGACGGCTACCGGCGCGCTTTGTCGAATCGAGGATCGGTCCTTATCCGCGGCCATAGGCACCCCATTGCGGGGACGATCTGCATGGATCAGTTCATGGTCGATGTGGGGGACAAAGAGGCGTATGTGGGCGATGAGGCCGTTCTCATCGGCAAACAGGGCGCTGAAGCAATATCTGTTCAGGAGATGGCTCAAATGTGCGATACGATCCCCTATGAGGTCCTTTGTCTTTTCAATGAAAGGATCCCGAGGATCTACGTATGAGTCTATCCGCAAAAATTATCTCAAAATTCCTCGCCATATTTTTCACCCTACATTACGGACAGACTCATGACCCTTCTATTTAACGGCCAGCGGCTCACCAAGTCGTACGGGACTAGGCGTTTATTTACAGATTTGGATTTGAGCATTTTTGATGGGGATCGGATCGGCTTGATCGGTCCGAATGGATCGGGCAAATCGACCCTTTTAAAGATCATTGCGGGATTGGAGAAGTGCGACTCTGGCATTTTGGCGCCTAAGAGGGGATTGAAAATTGGCTACGTGCCGCAAACCTGCGAGTTCCCCGACTTGCCGCCCAAAGAAATCCTCATCAACGCGATCAAAGAAGATCTTGCTGACTATGAAAAAGAGCAGCGAGCTGAAATGTGGCTCAGCAAGCTCCAATTTACGGGCAGAGAGACTTCGGCCAAGCTTCTTTCTGGCGGCTGGAAAAAACGGCTTGGATTTGCAGTTGAGCTCATTCAATCGCCCGATTTGATCTTGTTCGATGAGCCGACCAACCATCTCGATCTTGAGGGGATTTTATGGCTGGAAAAGTTTTTGCAAAGAGAATCGCCTACTTACTTACTCGTCAGCCACGATCGCTACTTTTTGCAAAATACGACAAGCCGCGTCATTGAGATCAATCCCACTTATCCCAAGGGGATGTTCGCCATCGATGCTCCCTACGCTGAATTCTTAAAGCGAAAAGAGGATTTTTTATCGGGGCAAATCCAACAGGAAAAATCGCTCGCCTCCAAAGCGAGAAAAGAGGCTGCCTGGCTCAAACAGGGCGCTAAAGCGAGGACGACAAAATCCCAAGCGCGCATCGATGATGCGGAAGAGATTTTTCAAGAACATAGAGACGTTTCGGCGAGAAATCGGCAGAAAAAAGCGCAGATCAGTTTTAGCTCTAGTGAAAGAGAGACGAGAAAACTGCTCGTGGCGAAAAATATCGCCAAAGAAGTGGATGGCAGATCTCTTTTTTCCCACCTGGATTTCACACTCTCTCCCGGCACCCGGATCGGCCTCATGGGTCCCAACGGATCGGGCAAGACAACGCTGCTTAGACTCCTTGCGGGAGAAATCGAGCCCGATCAGGGGACGATTAAACGGGCGGACGATCTGAAAATCGTCTATTTCGATCAGCATAGAGCGCAGCTTCCCTCGCATCTTACACTTCGAGACGCCCTTTCTCCTAAAGGGGACTATGTGACTTTTCATGGACAGCCGATCCATGTCAATGGATGGTGCAAGCGATTTCTCTTCTCGCCCGACATTCTCGATATGGCGATCAGTCAATTGTCCGGTGGAGAAAGGGCTCGCATTTCGATTGCCCATCTCATGCTGCAGCCAGCCGATTTGCTCCTTCTCGACGAACCGACGAATGATTTGGATATCCCTACGCTAGAGACGTTGGAGGAGAGCTTGCTCGAATTTCCCGGCGCCGTTGTTTTGATCACGCACGATCGATGCATGCTCGATCGGATTTGCAATTCGGTTTTGGGTCTCGGGGATCCGGCAAACGCGCAAATCTACCCCGATTATTCGCAGTGGGAACAAAGGCAAATGCCTCAGGCTCCCAAAGTGGAAACAAAAGAGAGGAGTACGGCTAAGCCTAAAGGGAAACTTTCCTACTTGGAGAAAAGGGAATACGAAGAAATCGAGGGGAAAATTGCTGTGCTGGAAGCAAAGGTCGCTACTTTAAATCACAGTTTGGAAAAAACAGAGATTGCAAAAGACCCCCAAAAGCTCTCCGAAATTTGTATGGAGATCGGCCTTATTGAGACGCAGATCGAGCAAGCGTATCTCCGTTGGGCCGAGTTAGATCAGAAGTCCCGTTGAGGCTGCGTGTCGGTGTTGTTGGGGAGCGAATGAATACCTGTGCCCATAGCGGCCCTAGTTTCCGCGCAACTTCTTCCGCACTTGCGAGACTGTTAAATGTTTCGCCTACAATGGAAAACTCGGCGGTCGGGTCTTGCAATTGGACGATGTTATAGGTTCCGTTTTTATATGAGGTGCAGGCGAGCGCGCCCATATCTGCAGGGATGTATGGGAGTTGTCTGCTTTTAATTTTGACCATCCCCATCGCTTCTTGAAAGCTATTATATGTTCCAATTTGAATGAAGAAATCTTGGATTTCGGGTGGCTCTTGCGGATTGAATTGTCTGGAGAAAACTCGATAGTTCCGTTCTGGGCTGTTGTATTTGATGGAAACAAAGCTAATCAGCATCCTTTTTTCCTGTGATCATCCGTATGGGTGGGCAATAGAACCGGCTCGGCCTTGAGCACACTACCTCTTTGGCGCCGTTTCCAATTAAAAACTTGGCATATTTTGGTCCATACTGGATATCGAGTAAAGCAAATTTTCCGCCGGGAGCTAAGACGCGGAGCATTTCTGAAAGGGCGGCGCGCCTTCCCTTTTCGGTTGGAATATTGTGGATGGCGAGACTAGAAATAACTACATTGAAATAGTCATCGGGAAAGGGGAGAGATCGCATATCCCCAGTTTTGATTTCGACGGCCACATTTTCAAGGCGGGCATTTTCTAAAGTCGTTTCGATCCGGTTGCCCGACTGATCTTGGGTCTGCCAAAGATCAATGCCATGGGCATTGCCTCGGAGGAGCTGTTTGGCAGATTCGATCAAGAACAATCCTCTGCCGCAGCCTAAATCGAGCAGCTTTTCACCCCCTTGCAGATGGAGATCCTCGATCATTTGGCGCGCGATGCGCGGCTTTAGCACTTTGCTGCTGTAGAGCATCCAGCAACCAGTTGCAAATAGGGAGACGGCGGTGACGACCGTGTAGAGGAAAGCGAGCCAAAACCAAAGGGGGCTTTCAATCCAGAAGCAACCCATCGAAATGGCCAGAGCCAAAATGGAGAAAAGAAAGAGATTTCTCACCGCTGTAGGTGCGTCTATACCGTAATTAGCTTTATGCACAAGACCTCAATTATGGAAGAAAAGGATCACGTCGCCGTCGTGGACGACGTACTCGCGTCCCTCTGAGCGCGCTTTGCCCGCTTCGCGGGCGCCGACCCGACCCTTGTAGTAGATCATATCTGCGAAGGCGACCACCTCGGCGCGGATGAACCCCTTTTCAATATCGGAGTGGATTTTGCCTGCGGCCTCCACTGCGGGAGTCCCTTTCTTGATCGTCCAGGCTCTCGTTTCGATTTCGCCGGTTGTGATGTAGGTGATGAGATCGAGCAGCGAAAAGGCTTCGCGGATGAGCCGGTCGAGGCCCGACTCTTTTAAGCCGAGCGATTCGAGGAATTCTTTCGCATCTTTTTCATCGAGCCGCGAGATCTCCTCTTCAATACGGGCGCAGATGGGGACGATGCGGGAGCCCTCTTTGGCTGCATATTCGCGAACCATTTGAACATAGGGGTTATCGAGAGCTGGAACGTCGTTTTCGCTGACGTTGCAGACGTAGAGAACCTTCTTTTTGGTGAGGAAGTTGTATTGGCGGGAGACGATCTCCTCTTCGGGAGTGAGTTTTAGGGCGCGCATGGGGAGATTTTGATTGAGATGGGCGTTCGCTTTTTTGAGAAAATCAACGGACGGCTGCAGCTCTTTTTTCCCCTTGGCCTGTTTTTCGAGTCGGGAGAGGGTGTTTTCGACCATCTGGAGGTCGGCGAGGACAAGCTCGAGTGTAATCACTTCGATATCGTCGAGGGGGTTGATTTTGCCTGCGACGTGGATCACATTTGGATCTTCAAAGCAGCGGACTACTTGGACGATGGCGTCCGTCTCGCGGATGTGAGAGAGGAACTGATTGCCGAGCCCTTCTCCTTGAGAGGCTCCCTTGACGAGGCCTGCGATATCGACAAAGCTCACTGTAGCCGGGATGATTTTTTTGCTATGTGACTGCTCAGATAGAACTTGCAGGCGCGGGTCTTGCACAGCCACGATGCCAATGCTGGGATCGATGGTGCAAAACGGATAATTTTCAGCAGGGACTTGTTTGCGGGTCAGCGCGTTGAAAAGGGTCGATTTGCCGACGTTGGGAAGCCCCACAATGCCGCAGGAAAGATTTGTCATATTTTGCCTAGGGAGCGTGCCTTAAAGCTTGCTTCGTCGTCTTGCGGGATTATTTTGGCCGATTTTTGATTTTCTTGGTAGGGGTAATATACTGTTGTCGATATTACCCCTACCAAGAAAATTAAAAATCGGTTCAAAAGAACCCGCAAGACGACAGAAGAATCTTTAAGGCACGTTCCCTAATAAGTGGTTGGCCAAAGAGGTATTGCCAGCTGCCAGCGCGCGGCGGATGCGCGATGAGGAGACAACTTCTTGGTCATAGAGTGTTTTTGGGAGGTATTCTACCGTAAACCCATGACTTTTTGCATATCTTTTTACCGCCTCTTCATCTCCTTTTCTCCCCTGGCCGAATACCGAGCCCGTTCCGAGGAGGAGGTGGGAGAGATCGAATTGAGAGAGGAGCTCTTCGAAGGTGATGGATGCAAGTTCTAAGTTGAAGGGAACGACGAGCACTTCATCGGCGTATTGTTGGAGAATGGAGAGCTTTTCTTCGAGCGGGAGCAAGAGGGGAGGCGCCGGGGGATTGAGGACCTCTTTGGGGTGGTTGGAGAAGGTGAGGATGGTGGCGTGGGGGTGTTCCGATAGCCGCTGCAGCAGAGCTCTATGTCCCAAGTGGACGCCGTCGAAAAAGCCAATGGTCAAAGCAGTTTTCATAATTGCCTCAAATGAGAGGCGATGGAGAAGTTAGGATTTTTTAGCTCGGCTTGAGGGATGCACTGTTCGAGGAGAAAGCTGCCAGAGCGGATACGCGCCAGTTCTACGAGGTGGGCGCCGCAGCCGAGCCTTTGGCCTATGTCGTGGGCTAGCGAGCGAATATAGGTCCCCTTGCTGCAGGATACCTCGATTTCGAGAAGCGGATAGTTGTAGCGAATGAGTTTCACTTGCAGTTGGACGGCCACAGGGGCTCTTTCGACGGTGATCCCTTTGCGGGCCAAATCGTAGAGCTTTTGCCCTTGGATTTTCTTGGCGGAGTACATCGGGGGCACTTGGAGGATTTCTCCCTGGAAAGAGAGGAGGATCGTTTCGATTTGCTCAAGCGTGGGGACGAGATCGCTTTGGGAGATGATTTTCCCTTCGATATCGTATGTTTCAGTGGCGACGCCCAATTGCATCGTGGCCCGATAGGCTTTATCAGAGCAAAGAAATTCATTGGATCTACGGGTGTATTCGCGGCCGATTAGCATCACCATAACGCCGGTGGCAAAGGGATCGAGCGTGCCGGCGTGGCCGATTTTCTCGATTCCTGTCAGACGTCTAAGGAGAGAGACGAGATAAAAGGAGGAAGTTCCCGCCGCTTTATCGATGAGGAGGATGCCGTTATTTTTCGTGCTCACGGGCCTGGCGCTCTTGTTCTATACGCCCAAGAATTTTCTGGATACGCAGATGTTCGTCTAAAGATGTATCGAGTTTAAATTGAAGAGTAGGGAAATAGCGGATCTGGGCCTTTTTGGCCGCATGGACGGCAATAAAGCCCGCTGCGGAATTGAGGGCGGAGAGCACTTTTGACTTCTCTTGGTCGCTGGCAATCAGACTGATGGAAACAACCGCGTGGTGTAGGTCCGCCGAGGTATCGACATCTGTCACAGAGACAAAGGTCGTCACATGGGGGTTTTTCACCTCTTTTTGAATCACTTCAAAAATCACTTCTTTGAGAAGGGAGTTAACGCGGGCCAGTCGATTTCTTTTCATTTTATAAATCTTGCTCGAGGTAAATGATCTCGTAGGCTTGGAAGATATCGCCTTCCTTAATGTCGGTTTGTCCCTCTAGAAGAATTCCGCACTCAAAGCCTTTTTGGACTTCTTTGATGTCTTCTTTCATCCGTTTGAGAGAGCCGATTTTTCCCTTCCAAATCATTTGGCCGTCGCGGATCTGGCGGACAAAGTTTTGCCGCTTAATTGTCCCCTCGGAGACTTGGCAGCCGGCGATGAGACCGAGTTGAGAAGATTTAAAGACTGCTTTGACAAAGGCGCTGCCCGTATCGTTTTCCTTCTCGAGTTTGTCGAGGAGTAGGCGCATCCGGTTTTTCACTTCGTCGATGAGGTGATAGATCACATCTTGCACATAGACAGCCACTTTTTTCTCTTTGATGAGGGCGTCTGCGTGGCTTTCGATGCTCGTGTGGAAGCCGACAATGGTCGCTTTAGAAGCGGCTGCAAGCGCGATATCAGACTCAGAGATCTCGCCGACGTCGGCGCTGACGATCTCCAGGCGCACTTTATCTGAATGGATTTTCCCCAAAGAGGTCTTAAGCGCTTCCAATGAGCCTTGTACGTCGGCGCGCAAGATGAGGGGGAGAACTTTCTTCTCGCCGCTCTCTCTTTTGGCCATCATTTTTTCCATGCTGCCGAGTTTTGGCTTAGCGGCTGTATCGCGGCTAGCGCCCTCTGCGCGGGCGGAGGCCAGTTCGCGGGCCTCTTTTTCATTTTTCACGACGATGAATTCGTGTCCTGCTAAAGCGAGCTCCGATAGACCTGTGATTTTGACGGGAGTTGACGGACCTGCTTGCTCTACCTGTCTGCCGTGGTCGTCTTGCATCGTCTTAATGCGGCCAGAATAGTGGCCGAATACGATCGCATCCCCTTTGCGAAGGGTTCCGTTTTGCACGAGAACTGTCGCAACAGCTCCGAGCCCTTTGTGCATTTCCGACTCGAGGATGGTTCCTCTGGCTCTGCTATTTGGATTGGCGCGCAGTTCCAAAACTTCCGCTTGGAGCGCGATCATCTCGAGCAGTTCAGTGATCCCTTGTCCAGAAACAGCTGAGCAGTTGACCGTGATGGTCGTTCCGCCCCAAGCCTCTGGGAGAAGATCTCGATCGGCCAGTTCCCGATATACTTTTTGAGGATCGAAGGTCGATTTGTCTGATTTGTTGATGGCGACCAGAATGGGCACTTTCGCGTTTTGCGCTTGGCGGATCGCCTCTTCGGTTTGCGCCCGGATCCCTTCGTCTCCGGCGACGACGAGAATGACGATATCGGTGACGTTTGCGCCTCTTGAGCGCATTTCAGAAAACGCTTCGTGGCCTGGGGTGTCGAGGATAGCGACATCGCCTGCATTGGTGTGCACCTTGAAGGCGCCGATGTGCTGGGTGATGGCTCCCGCTTCTCCGGCTGCGCGGTTTGATTTGCGGATGGTGTCGATTAAGCTCGTCTTGCCGTGGTCGACGTGGCCCATGAAGGTGACGACAGGGCATCTCAGGAGGAGGTGATCCGGAGTGGAAGAATCGATCTCTTGGCGGATGGTTTGGCCGGTGATTCGGACTCTTTCTGTCTCTGATGTGTCGATGGTGATCTCGCAGTCGAACTCATGGCCGAGGAGTTGAACGACAGTATCGTCATCCAAATAGTCGTTGAGGGTGAGGGTCATCCCTTGCATAAAGAGTTTGGCGATGAGCTGAGAGGCTTTGAGCTTCATCTCTTGCGCGAGATCTTTGATCGTGATGGGGAGGCGGACGCTGAGCGTTTTTGGGCGGATGACCTCTTCCTGCACGAATTTGCGCGGTTTATGGGCTCTTCTTTTGCGCCATGCTTGGTTATCGATGTCGCGAAGGCCTTGTCGGTCGCGAGAATCGAAACGGATCTCTTCTTTCTTTTTCGCAAGCTTCAACTCTTTGGGAGCTTCGCGGCGCACGCCTGTAGGCGCTGCAGGTGGAATGTAGTGAGCAGAAGTGGGTGCCTGTCTAGGCTCCGCTGGTTTAGCGGGTTCTTGTTTTTCGGCCGCGGTGTGCCGAACTGGTTCCACATCGACAGGATTAGCAGGGGCTGGCTCAGCAGGGGAAGTCTCAACTGCTTCTGGCGGGGGAGTTTCCGCCACGGGCTCTTCTTTGGGGGCTTCATCTGGATTTTGGATGATGCGGGCCCGTTTTTTCTTCGGGGGTTCTATCGCTCCCGCTTTGTCTCGAGCGGCCAAGGTTTTTTCCGCCTGTTTCAAGGCGGAGGAAATCGTTGCATCTTCTCTTAGACGAGTCAGCTTTTTCTTAGACTCGCCCTCTTTGTCCTTAGCTTCTGTTGCTCCGGGAGGCTCCTCTGCAGGGGCAGCTCCAGGCTTTTTTTTAATCTTAAAAGCTTCGGCAAGCTGAGTGTTTTTAATATTTAGTTTTAGATGTTTACCCAACGATTAACCCTTTTTTTTTCGTATTTGTTCCAAAATCTTATCGGCGAGATCATAATAGTTGACGCCGGGGACTTTGGCGGGGACTTCAGCAGGAGGAGCCTGCATGAATTTGCGCATGGTGTCATATCCTGCGCCGACCAAGCTTTCATTGATCAGGCCGCTGACCCCTTCGATTTTCAAGCGCTCGTCAAAGGCTGTCTCTGGAGTATCTGCGAGTTCTGCCATCTGGATCGAGAGCAGTTTTTGGTATTCGCTGATCTTTTGGACATCGATTTCTTTGCCGATCATTTGGCCGATGAGGCGGGCGTTCATCCCTTTTTTGCCGATCACTGTCGGATAATCTTCGTCCATCACGACCATCCAAATGCGATCGTCATAGACTTTCATCTTGCGCATCTCTGTAGGAGCGAGAAGGTTTTGCAAGAGTTGGATCTGGTCGTCAGAGAAGGGGACGACGTCGATCTTTTCGTTATTGAGCTCTCGGATGATGTTCTTGATCCTCGTGCCTCGGACCCCTACGCATGTGCCCACTGGATCGACTTTTGGATCATACGAGCGGACTGCGAGTTTTGTTCGATAGCCTGGATCGCGGACGATCTTCTCAATCGAGACAGTTTTGTCGTGTAGTTCAGGAACTTCTTGAATGAAGAGCTGCTCGACGAACTCTGGATGGCTGCGGGTCAAAATAACCTCTGCGCCGCCGTTGTCCGTATCGCGCACTTCTAAAAGAAGAGCTTGTACTTTTTCGCCGACGTTGTAGCGCTCGAGTTTCGGGTAGTTGCGCTCTGGCAAGATCGCCTCCACTTTTCCGAGATCGACGACAATCGTCCGGCCGCGGATGAAGCGCTTGACCGTGCCGGAGATCAGCTCGCCGGCTCTATGGCGGTATTCCTCATAGATCACATCCCGTTCAGCTCCTCTGAGCTTTTGGGTAATGACCTGCCGCGCGGCTTGCGCGGCAATCCGGCCAAAGTCTTGCGGCGTGATCGAGATTTCGAGCCACTGGCCGACTTGGCACTCAGATTCGAGGTTTTTCGCCTCTTCGATCGAGATTTCATCCATTGGATTGGTGACTTTTTCGACGATTTTTTTCTGGGTAAAAACTTCGATTTCGCCCGTCTTCGGGTTGATCTCGACCGTTACCTTTTCTCCCAGCCCTTTCACGCTCTTTCGGGCAGCTGCTCGCAGAGAGTCTGAGATCGCATTGATCACAATCTCTCGCTTAATGCCCTTTTCGCGCTCAAGGTATTCAAAAATCGCTATCAGATCCTTATTCATCCGTTAATTCCTCGTCGTCTCGAGACTTAGATTTGTTTTTCTTCTTTTTAGACTTTTGGCCGACCAAGATATCGTCCCGGTTCATCTGGTTTTTCTCAACGAGATATTCCTTGACTGAGAGGGCGATTTTCTTGTGTTCTGGATCGAGCTTAATCACTTTTGCAGTGATGCTGTCTCCTTTTTGGATCACATCTTCCACTTTCGCGAAAGGTTGATCGGAGAGTTCAGTCACGTGGATCAGCGCTTCGATTCCATTGTCGAGCTGCACAAAAGCGCCGAAGGCGGTCGTTTTTGTCACAGTTCCGTGGACTAAAGAGCCGACGGGGAGCGTTCTTTCGATGCTCTCCCAAGGATTCATGCTGAGCTGTTTGACGCCGAGCGTGATCTTTTTGCTCTCTTTGTCGACTGACAAGATGACAGCTTCCACTTTGTCCCCTTTCTTCAATACTTCAGAGGGGTGGGACACTTTCTTGATCCAGCTCAAATCGGAGATGTGGATCAGTCCATCGACGCCTGGCTCCAGCTCGACGAAGGCGCCGTAGTTGGTCAGGTTGCGGATTTCAGCGACTACGCTGCTTCCGACAGGATACTTTCTCTCAACATCTTCCCAAGGATTGCGCTCTGTCTGCTTGATGCCCAAAGAGATCTTTCCTTCGTCTTTTTGGACGGAGAGGACGATCGCTTCGACTTCATCGCCGACATGGACCATTTCGCTTGGTTCAGTGATGTTTTTTGTCCAAGACATTTCGGAGACGTGGATAAGTCCTTCGATGCCTGGCTCGATCTCGATGAACGCGCCGTAAGAGACGAGGTTGACGATCTTGCCGCGGATCCGCGTTCCTGGGGGATATTTCTTCTCGATCTCTTCCCAAGGATTGCTCTCTTTTTGCTTCAAGCCGAGAGCCACTCTGCCCTTGTCTCGATCGACATGGAGGATCACCACATCGAGTTCTTGGCCCAGGTGGACAAGCTCGGATGGGTGTTTAATGCGCTTCCAGGTCATATCGGTGATGTGGAGGAGGCCATCGATGCCGTCGAGGTCCAAGAAGACGCCGAAGTCGGTGATGTTCTTCACGATCCCTTTGCGGGCTGTGCCTTCTTTGATATTCTCGAGCAATTCAGCCTTCTTAGAGACGCGCTCTTCTTCCAACAACTCTCTTCTAGATACGACGATGTTCTTTCTCTCGATGTTGATTTTGAGGATTTTGAAGTCGTACGTTTTACCGACGAAATCATCGAGGTTTTTGATTCTCTTGTTGTCGATTTGCGAGCCGGGCAAGAATGCTTCCATGCCGATATCGACCATGAGTCCGCCCTTGACTTTGCGGATCACTTTTCCTTTGACGATCGACCCTTCTTTGCAATGGTTGACGATGTGTTCCCACTGGCGGAATTTGTGCGCTTTTTCTTTAGACAGGACGATCTGACCGTCTTCGCCTTCAGCTGCGTCGAGATAGACCTCTGTAAAGCCGCCGAGGATCAATTCTTCCGGTTCTGCGAATTCTGCAACAGGGACTAAGCCTTCAGATTTTAGACCCACATCCACTACGATATAGTCTTTTGTGATTTCAACAATGCGGCCCTTTAAGATTTGGCCGACGTTTAATAGGGAAAGGGGAGTTTCTACAGATTCGGCGGTTCCTTTGCCATATAAAAGGTCTCGGAACTGACGGGCTTCGTGTTCTTGAAAATCGACATCGTCGAAGACGTTACTGCTATTCCAATCGTGTGTTGAGGTTTTTTTTGAAGGCATGCGTTTTGGGTTTCTCCTTGGAGCCGATTCGCGAACTCTTCGATGCACAAAATCGCCCTTTTGGGCCCATTTGCGTCAACGCTTCCTCCCCTACCTATTCAGGTAGGGAACCGTCAGCGTTGACCGGGCGGGACAAGCCCGCCCTCGCAAATGGGCCTCAAAATCATCGATTTTCTGCAATCGTGGAGTTTGCGAACCGGCTCCTGTTTATAAAAAATAAGACAAGACTCTACGGCAAAAAGACTTCGCCAAGACGCCTTGTCTGGTTAAAGGAAAAAGATTACCAAACCCTACTGAATATAATCAAGGGGCAATTGAGTGGGGCGCTATGAGGTAAGAGGAAATGTGATTGCGACATTGACTCTACCTACGTATAATACACGGTAAAAAAGATTTTTTATGAGCAGGTATTTTAAATTCCTATTTGGATTTCTCACTCTTGCGCAAGCGGAGGCGCATTTGGACCGTCTATTTGAATATGACCAACAAGCCTGCGTAGAGACCCTTCAGGCGGCAGAGCTGCCAGACCTATGGAATGATTTTTTGAGGGGGCAAGCATATCTCTATTTCAATCAGGATGTGAAGTGGCTATCTCAGAAAGAATGGTGGACGGGCGCGCAAAATATTTTAGAACTCGGCAGTGGAAATGGGGTCTATTTGTCCCTACTATCTGGGGAGTTTAAGGATAAGACTTTTTTGGGGGTTGAGAATCAACCTTTATTAGTGCAGCAGGCCAATGCGCAGTTGGGTGGACCCAGCTTGGCATTTACTGAAGGGGATGCTCAAGTAGACTACGAACAATATAAAAATCGATTTGATATTTGTTTATATAGACTTACATTGCAGCATCTCAAGAATCCAAGGTCTTCTCTTGAGCTGGCTCACCAGTACCTGAAGCAAGACGGGTATGTATGGATTATCGACTCTTATGATCCTGCGAGGATCGGTTCTCATAAAATTCGTGCATTGGAGGAAGCATCCCGTCAACTGAACGAACGAAATCGGGCCACTTCCAAGGGCAATCGGCGTATTACTATAGAGATTTTAGAAGAATTGCAAAATAAAACAGGACCTCTCAGTAATCTTTATGAGGTCGTGTATACGAGCCTGGATGTCCAAGGCAACCGCTTGGAAAAGGGAATTTGTTTTGAAAGTACAGAGGATCTAAAGCGCTATTTCAATCAGAATTTGTTGTGGTTGAGCATTGTGAATAAGAGCTATGGAGTCCCTGTAGATCTTTCAGAGGCGCACACTGAGCTACAAATCTACTTCAAGGATGAGGGGTTTTGGATTTGCCCGGGGATCCACTATCTTGTGTTAAAAAAGATTTAGAATCTTCCCATCACTTATGGGACAGCCTTTGGACGAATAACCGAAATTTTTGGAAATCGCTTTCTACATGTGCGTATTCTTTTTTTAATTTGCCCTGAATGAGAAGCAATTCCTTCTGATCGAGTTCGCAATCATAGGCATGACGGACGAAGTGGCGAAAGGCCCGGATCTTATCCAGAAGCAGCAAACTTTCATGAGAAATCACGGCGGGTCGTATTTTGGGAACTTCGGTGTTCATCCGAGTAAGGAGCTCTTTATGGAAGTTAGTCATATTTTCAATATGATTTTCAAATGATTTTGCAATCTGTTTTAGGAGATCCTCGATGGCTGTGTAGAATTGCTGGACCCTCATTGCAAACACAAAGCGTTTTTCGTAGACGGACACATCGACAAGGATGACCTCGCCATAAAGCCTTTTGACGAAGAGAAGCTGCTTATCGAAATATCCCAAGAGAATTGCGTATTTTTCCATGCCGATCAGATTACCTTAAGGCCCTCTTTTAAAACAAACTCCTGAAAACGACATGTCTCGAATAGAATAATTTCCACCTTTCTTCCTATTTTCCCTTCAAGTTTTGTCCAAAAATCAAATCGGTCTCCCTGATAATTCTTCAGTACCACGTCGATATCAGAACGAGAAGAAAAGGAAAATGGCCGTACAATCGATCCCACGAGGTAGACTTCAACAGTAGATCCTTGAAACTCCTTTTTCAGGATAGAAACCACCTTTTGGAGCACAGCCTTCCTCTCTTCCTCTGCTTGTTTCTTTTCTTTTTCTTCTCTTGCGAGGAGGAATTTTTTCGCCTCTTCGTTGTCAAAATTTTCTTTCATATGCCCTTTGTCTCATATCACATCCTGAGCTTAAATAAAATAGTATCTATTATTCTTGATGTGAAAAAGGGAATGGGTCAACTGTCTTTAAAAAATCCTTCAGGACCTTTTACCCACAGGGGAGCAATCGAGAGGTCAATTCCTCGAAGGCCTCTTTCATAGCCGCAGGGTTTTCTACCCAGGGGCAATGTCCCCCGTTTTCCAGAAATAACAACCTTATATTGTCTCGGTGAAATCTCTGGTCGTTTTTAAATAGGGAGAAAGGGCATCTGCAGTCGTATTTTGCACCGATAATCAAGGTGGGAACCTGTTGGGGGGCCCATTTGACTGAAAGTTTCCCCTCGATGCCTCTGACCATCCCCCACATTGCTGGGCGGTAGGCAAAGGGGATTTGAGTTAGGAATTTTCTTCCTCTTTCCAAGGTCTCTTTTGGGAAATAGTAGGGCATGCAGGCATTCAAGGCTGTATCAAAGGTTGCTTGATTGGGGTTTTGAATAAATGCTTGCATATCGTCGGTGAAATCTGGCAAGTCGAACTGTCCTGCATAAGCCGCGGCCTCTTCCATATCAAATACTGGGAGTGAATTGAGAACTACGCACCCTTTCAAAGAGTCTTCGAGCTCAGGATAGAGTAAAGAGAGCATCCCGCCGAATGAGTGTCCAACAATCACTGGATTATCAAATTTTTTAACAATGCGGGGAAATAGTTCGAACCAGGAATCGAAGTTGTCGGAGTCGCCCGTGCATGCATTGCTCCCGTTGCCAGGTAGGTCGATTAACCACACATTGCCAGGTAATTGAAGTTCATCGACAAGACTGCGGAGATAACTAGAGTCTGCCCCCGGTCCCCCTGGGAAAAATAGCCAGTTGTAGTTTTCCTCTCCGTTTGTCTGATACAACTCATATCTGACTTGATCTAGATCGTAAAAATAATTTGGCACAACGTCTCCGAATACAGAAGATATTAAACAGGTGGCTGCACATAACATCTTTTTCACTGAAGGCCCTGCTTTTTAAGTGCTCCGAGTTTATCTATTTTAACATTCTCGAACAAGTCTTAGCTTTCGGCCAAAATAATCTTTACAATTCCACATTTTTTTCTACACACGTAAGAAATTTTTTCCACATTTTTAAAAATCTATTTCTCTATGCATGTAGCTGTGAGAGAGCGTTGTAGGGAATCTATTTTGCATTGTTATAAGTTTTGTTTGTTTGTAAAATAAATATTTTTCTTTATTTTTTCTAATCTCGTTCGCTAGATTGAAAATTTCTGGCGTATAGACGCCTCAGCGGTTATTGTTTTTGGCCCGTTGAAAAAGGACAAATTATGTTGGTGATGAAATTCGGAGGGGCGAGTGTTGCGACACAAACAAGCTTCCATAAAATTGCCGAAATCATTATTCAGAGATCTTTGAGTGAAGAAAAAATTGTCGTTGTAATCAGTGCGATGGGAAATACCACAGACCAGTTACTGAAGCTTGCGCGCGAAGTGCATCCGAATCCACCGGTTCGAGAGCAAGATATGCTCATATCAGTCGGCGAAAGGATCAGCATCTCGTTATTGGCGATGGCGCTTGCGGCAAAAGGCAAGGAAGCTGTCAGCTTCACGGGGAGTCAGTCGGGCATTATCACTTGTGAAAATCACTCAGATGCGAGAATTATCGACATGACCCCTCGCCGCGTACGCGAGGTGCTAAATAAGGGGCAGATCGCCATTGTCGCTGGATTCCAAGGGGTCAGCCGCAAAGGGGAGATCACGACGCTCGGCCGGGGCGGCTCCGACACCAGCGCAGTGGCTCTAGCGGTCGCTTTGGGGGCGAGGGCAGTAGAATTCTACAAGGACGTCGAGGGGATTTTCAGCGCGGATCCGAAGAAGGATAAGAATGCGAAAATTCTCCCCACCTTAACTTACAAGCAAGCTCTCCAGCTCGCCCGAAATGGAGCAAAAGTTTTGCATGCGAGGAGCATCGAGCTCGCAGAGCAAAATGGCGTTCAGCTCGCTATCCACTCCTTCAACCAGCCGGATAAAGTTGGCACCGTTGTCGGGAATGGATCTACGAGAAGCTCTCAGGTGAGTTACGAGGTGTCGGTATGCTAGAACAGCTAGAAGAGCAGTTAGAATTTGAGTTTCAGTTCAGCTGTCCTTATATAGAAGCGCAGTACTACCGCGATGGAGCGCAAGATCTCATTCGCAAGCTGGTTCCCGCAGATCTTTTGGAAGATGGGGGACCAAGTCTTGCCAACCAAAGATCCCGTTTTGCCGACATGCTCCCGCTCATCACTTGGTCCGAGCTCAGCCGAGCCCCCTGCGCTCTCTCTGTGCTGCTCCTTTGCAAATATCGGCTCAACGCCTGCAACTTCTTCTACGATATGGTGAGCCGCTGGCTGCTGCCCCAAAAGCGAGTGAACGTCGAGCTTTTCTTCGCATCCGATGTGAGACTGCCCCACTTGTCCGATGATCTACTGAGCGTTGCGGAAATCGTCGTCCATTTAAAGAGCGCCCAGGATGTGGAAGAGGTGCGCCGCAATATCCACGCCACTGAAACGGAGATCCGCCTCGGCGTCGTATCGAATTACCATGCGCGGAGAATTTTGGAGTTTAAAGGACTGTCCGCCGATGGAAAGACGGCGATGATCCAAGAGAAGATCGGCTCTTTGATTCAGAGCCATTCAAAAGATTTTGATCAGGGAATCTTTTCCCAAATGCAACATTTCTTGGTCTGCGTCCGGGAAGATTTTAAACATTTACGCGATTATCACCACATCAGCCGCATCATTTCTAATTTGCACTCGCTTCGCAAATTCATTCGGCAAAATATGGAAGCGCATCCGAGCAAAAGACATGTCGTCTTTAAATTTCTCAAAGCAAAGCTCACCATATCTGCGCAGAAAGAAAAGCCTGTGCTCGGCGTTTTAGCCGCCCTGAATTTCCTGCGCGCCCATGAAGTTTTTGACACGGGTCATTTAATGGGCGTGATTCAGAAAAATCTCCCCTCAGTGCGCATGGTCGACGGTTCCGCCTTCATCGACAAGGGAGAGGCCTCCCTCCAGACGATTTATCTGGAGATTGAGAAAAACGACAGCTCTGATTTCACCTTAGAAGAGATTCAGCTTCTAAAGATTTCCATCCCCGATCAGATCAAGGGAAGCATTGAACAGCTGACCCATCCGATCTTCATGCCGAGAAATGAAGAGGAAGTGCTCCGCAATATCATGGAGCTCTCCCGCCAACTGCGCTTTGTCGGAGATATGCCTCACATCATCATCACTTTTGATGAGCAGAAAGGGGACGAGCTTTGCTTTAGTCTGATTTTGCTCCGCGTTGTCAATGAGCATGAACTGAGCGTGCAAGATCTCTTCTCTGTCAAAAAGACCCAATTGAAGTATATCCCAGATCGAGTTCGCAGAGTGGGCCAGCTTCGCCGCAGATATGTCAAAGAAGCGACCGTGTTCCGCACAGTGATTGCCACCAAAGAATTTTTACGGGCCGATCACTCGGTCGATCTATACAAGGCGCGCGAATTTGTCTTGGGCGAGGTGGCAAAAGTCGTAGGTCCGATGCGCGATTACAACGGCGGGATGATCTACAAATTAGGCGAATCGCTAAAAGCGTTGAAAGTGGCTCTCGGCCGCGCTGCTGACCCTATTTTAGTGGAAAAGTTCTTCTATTCGATCGTTCCGATCGAAATGAGAAGTGGCTTGGAAATAGAGCCTCTCAAACAGTTTTTTCTCACCCTCTCGCAGGCGATGAAGAGCGATCAGCCCCAATACAAACAAGATGCGAAAAGAGCCTATTTTGTCGCGCAGAAGAAAAAGATCCATCTCGATCTCAATCTGCCGGTTCACAAACTGGTCTCTTTCTCGCTCGACGTCCACGAGACTTCCTATGTCGGACATATGTGCTTGAGCGATTCAGCGGAAGAGCAGCGGCAGTTCAGCCAAGCAATCCAAAATTTCCTTTGAAATTCTGGGACCCGTAAACTGGGCTTGCTCTAAATGCCATTCTCCACTATTCAGAAGAAAGGGGTATTTTCTCTGAGGATCCGCCGATCCTAAGCTCGAAAGGATCAATGATATGCAGTTTTCAAGCATTGTAAGTCTGTTCGAAGCACAGGTGAATCTCACTCCCAAACACATAGCGGTTTTATATAAAGAACAATCCTTACCATATTGCGATCTCAATCATAGAGCAAACCGGCTCGCAAAATATATAAACGCCCAATACAGAGAAAAAAATCAAACCGAGATTCCAAAAGGGACCTTTATTGGCATCTTGATGAGCAGGTCGCCTGATTTGATCGTCAGTGTCTTAGCGATTTTGAAATTAGGCTGTGCCTATGTTTCTGTGGATCCAACGTATCCGCCAAAGAGAACGGAGTTCATTTTTTCGGATATTCACATAGAAGTTTTATTACACAAGGGAGAGATCCCTGAGTTTCTAAAAAATAAAAAAGGCAATTTTTCCTATGTGGATGTTCGACAAAAAGAGATAGAAAAATTGAACCCGGCCAACTTGGATATCCCCATTGATCGCAATGATTTATGTTATGCGATCTATTCGTCGGGATCTTCAGGTAAACCAAAGGGAATTCTCATTGAGCATAAGGGGGTGCCTAATCTCGCCCGATTTCAAAAACAATACTATTCGCTAAATCCACATATGAGGGTCCTCCAGGCGACTACGTTTAACTGGGATGGCAGTGTTTTTGAAACATTTTCCACTCTGATCAGCGGAGCTGCGCTTTGTATTGTTGATGATCAAATAAAAACAGATCCAATTCTCATGGCAGATTTTTTGGAAGAGAACAGAATTAATGTAGCAGTATTTACTTCGAAATTTTTACAGAGCATGCCTCTCGTAGCTTTGCCTGAGCTGCAATATTTAAATATCACCTCAGAGATATGCAACAAGAAAACTCTGGAATATTGGGCGCGAGACAGAAATTTGATCAATGCTTATGGGCCGACAGAAGCCACGGTGTGTTCCAGTTTTTATACCTTTGATCCAGACAACATTATCCCAGGGAATATTGGCAAGCCAATTACAGAAACAGAATTTCACCTGTTGGATCTAGATCAAAACCCAGTAGCGCAAGGCGAATTAGGCGAGCTGTATATTAGCGGCATTGGCCTTGCCAGAGGGTACATCAATCTCCCCGAATTAACGGAAAGTACATTTATCAAAAACTTTCAAGGCTCGCAAAAAACGGTTTATCGAACAGGCGATTTCATCCGCAAACTCCCCGACGGAAATTACGAATATGTTGGCAGGGCAGACCGGATGGCCAAAATCAACGGCTATACCTTGCAGCTTGGGGAAGTAGAAAACATCATTTTAATGCACAAAGGCATTGCACAAGCCATTGTCACAACAGAAGAGATTGAAGGCCAAAGAGTGTTGATCGCCTTTTGCACATGCAGAGAGAAAACTGTTTCTGAAAAGGAACTAAAGGAAGATCTGGCAACAAAAATACCAGGATTCATGATGCCCCATAAAATTTTTTTCTTTGACAGGTTTCCATTATTGCCAAATGGAAAAATAGACCTGCAGCGCCTTAGAAATCATTGTCATAGAAAACAATAAAGGAATGTAACGTGTTAAAAAACAGAAATCATTTATTCATAGATGGATACGAGTTGACGACAGAAATGGTGAAGGATGTTGCGATCAATCATACAAAGATTTCTGTCAAGTCTGAGACTTATGAAAAAATAAGGCTGGCTTGCGAGTGTTTGGATCGGTTGCTGAAAGGCGGCCAAGTGATTTATGGCGTTAACACCAACATGGGTGGCCAGAGGGAATATTTAGTGCCGCTTAAGTTTGCTGAAGAACTGCAGATGAATTTATTGCGATCTGTTTCCTCGAATGTGGGCCATTCATTTTCTGAGCCTGAAGTAAGAGCTGCCATGTTAGCCCGTTTGAACGGGCTGTCGAGAGGTCACAGCGGGCTTCGAGAAGAAAATTTTCAGATTTTATTGGATATGCTGAACAAAGGCGTCCATCCCCTAGTCCCGGAAAAGGGATCTCTAGGAACCAGTGGCGACTTGGGCCCTTTAGCGGCTATTGCTCTGGGTGCAACGGGGAATGGATTGGTTAAATATAGGGGTAAAATCATATCTGCCAAAGAGGCGTTGAGGGTTGCTAAGATTCACCCCATGAAATTAACTTATAAAGAAGGACTAGCTCTCATTAATTGCCCCTCGATGATGGCTGGTGTCTCGTCTCTGGTGATCGAAGATTTTAATAACTTAAACTCGTGTGCTGATATCGCAGCGATGTTCAGCATTGAAGCTCTTAAGGGAAAAACAGGTCCTTTTGCTCCGCTTGTACACGAACAGAAACCTCATTTTGGCCAAAAGAAAACCGCCGAGTTCATTTACCAGAACATTAAAGATTCTGAGATGGCGATATCAGAAGAAAAATTGCAAAAAACGTTGTCAGAAACATTCAAGGGTAAATCCATTGCAAGGAGCCGCATCCCTGTCTTGGATTCCTATTCGCTGAGATGTATTCCTCAAGTGCATGGACCGGCAAAAGAAATTCATATCTGGGCTAAAAAAGTGATTGAAGTGGAACTCAATTCTAGCAGCGAAGATCCCATCGTTGTTCCCGGACATAACTACTGCTACCATAACGGTCACTTTCATGGGCAATATATCTCTATGACCATGGATCAAGTGGCTATCGCAGCAACAGTTTTGGGTTTAATAGCGGATAGGCGGATTGATTTATTTTTAGATAAAAACCACAGCTCGGGATTGCCTGCTTTCCTTTGCAATAAGAATGCCGGTGCTCGATTGGGTTTAATGGGATGTTCATTTTTAACAGCATCGCTGCTTGCTGAATGTAAATCCAAATGCACACCCATTTCCATCCAATCTATCCCTTCCACAGAAGATTTCCAGGATTTTGTCAGCATGGGTCTGGTGTCAACGAGACGCACTCGCGACGTTGTCTCTGATATTTACTACGTTTTAGCAGTGGAGCTCATTTGTGGTGCTCAAGCGGTTGATATCCGAGGTTCAAAAGCGCTGAGTCAAACGGGCAAAAAAATTTTCCATTGGGTGAGAGAGATGTGCCCGTTTTTTGAAAAGAGGGATGAAGTGACAACTCCCTACATAGAAAAGATCGCAGACGCCTTGCGAAGTGGACAGTTGATCAAGATCATCTCTGAAGCCCCTTAGAAGTTTGCAGGCGACTTCTGAGTTTTAAGCCTTTTAATCCATCTACCAAAAGCTTTACTTTATTCTCTGACAATCCCTAAGATATTGGGAACATGCAAAAGTTCCCGTTACAGATTTGCCCATCGATTCTCTCTGGAGATTTTGGCCGGCTTGCCGATGAGGCGAAGCGGCTTGAGGCAGCGGGCGCTGACGCGATCCATATCGACATCATGGATGGCCACTTTGTCCCCAATTTAACACTGGGCCCTAGGGCTGTTGCCGCCATTCGAAGATCGACCAAACTTTTCCTAGATGTCCATATCATGATCTACAATCCATTCGATTTTATCGAAGCGTTTGTGGGAGCTGGCGCCGATCGGATCACCTTTCATTTTGAGGCGACTGAAGATGTCGAAGAGACGATCACTTTCATTCGCAAATGTGGGAGGAAGGCGGGGCTTGCCTTCCGTCCAGAAACCTCTTTTGGCATGATCCCGAAATATTTGTATTTGACTGATTTGATCTTATTGATGACAGTAAGTCCCGGATTCGGCGGACAGAAATTTATGCCTGAAGTGTTGGAAAAGGTGCGCGATGCGCGCGAATTTTGCGACAAACATGGGATTCGGCAGGGCGGCATCGTGAAGCAGGGCTTGAGTCTGCCCCCTTTCGACATTCAGGTCGATGGCGGGATCAATTATGAGACGGGGCGCGAAGCGGTGAAAGCAGGGGCGAATGTCTTGGTGAGCGGTGAGTTCTTCTTCAAGCAGCCCGATTTGAAAAAAGCAGTGGAGACATTTCATCATTTATGAGCCTATCCGCAACGTACGATAAAATCTCCTGCCATATTTTTCACCCTACATTGCGGACAGACTCATGAACCGAGCATCGGTAAAAAAGGTCGTGGTCATTGGCGGGGGAACGGGAAACTTCGTCATCCTGCGCGGATTGAAAAAATATGCGCTGGATTTAACTGCGATCGTCTCGATGGCGGACGACGGGGGAAGCACCGGCATTTTGCGCGATGAATTGGGCGTGTTGCCCCCAGGCGATGTGCGCCAGTGTCTCGTCGCTCTTTCCAATTCGAGCCGGCTGATGCGTTCTTTGATGAACTACCGTTTTGAAAACGGGGGACTGGGGGGCCACTCTTTCGGCAATCTGTTCCTGTCGGCATTGGAGAAGGTCACAGGAAGCTTTGAAAAAGCGGTCGAAGAGGCCGGAAAAATCCTCTACATCAAGGGAAAGGTCATTCCGGTCACGATGCACCAAGTTCGGCTAAAAATGGTGCTCAACAACCGCAAAATTCTCGAAGGGGAGAGAGAGGTCTACCTCTCCCAGGAGATCGACCAGGGCTACAAGACGATTTATCTCGAGCCGTTCCCAAAGGTCAATCCGCGGGTGATCGAAGAGATCCAAAACGCCGATTTGATCGTGATTGGTCCCGGTGGACTCCATACATCGCTCATCCCCAACTTGCTCGTCGAAGGGGTTTGCGAGGCTCTTTCTTGCAGCGATGCAAAAAAAGTCTATGTCGTCAATTTGATGAACCGCAAAGGGCAGACGACGGGATACAAGACCTCCCACTACATGCAAGAGCTCGTCCGCTTCATGGGCAAAGATATCTTTGATCACATCTTGATCAACAAGCAAAAACCTTCCAAAGAATTGATCGAAGCCTACTCCGAAGAGGGCGATCTTGTGGAAAACGATCTAGACGATGAGCGGGTGATTTTCGCCGACTTGCTCGGCAAATTGGCCGAGGAGCCGAAACGGGATCTTCTCAAGCGGAGCCTCATTCGCCACGACTCAAAGAAGCTAGCTCAGGAGTTGATGAACATTGTTGATCATCTTTGATCTCGACGATACGCTGATCGATACGTCTGGCTGTGTGACCCCTTTCAAGATGAAAGAGTGCCTGAAGAGGCTCGTCGCAGAGGGGCTCCAGGTCAATGATTTCGACCGGGCTTACGCCGAACTTCTCTCCATCAATGCAAAAGCGCTGAAATCCAAAGACGCTCTGCTCCAATTTATCGCAGGAGCGAAGGGATCTCATGAGCTTCTTGGGTCCGCGATGGAAGAGATGACCAAACCGCTTCCTCCCCATTTCCCCATTGCGCTCACTCCGAATGCCAAGGAAATCTTAGAATCTCTTGCCAAAAAGCATACTTTGGCGCTCGTGACGGGCGGTCATCCCCCCTTTCAACTCGAGAAGCTGGAAAAAGCTGGTATTGATAAGTCATACTTTAGTAATATAGCCATCCCAGAGGATTCTGTTAAAAAGCCTTTTTATAAGAGGCTTTTAGAAGAATTTTCCTTCCCGCCGCAAGAGGTATTAGTATGCGGCGACCGAGTGGCGATGGATCTGCTCCCAGCTTTTGAGTTGGGGATGACGACAGTTCACATGCGATGGGGACGGGGAACAATTGGGAAAACGGAGCCGTGGATCAACCATGCGATTACCGATCTCAGTGAATTAAGGCGGATTGTTAAACTATGACGACAGCAAATCAGATCACACCTGGAATGACTCTCAATATCGACGGGAAAATTTACCGCGTTGAATCGAGTATCAAAGTAAGCGTTGCCAAGGGGACCCCCTTTGTCAAGACCAAGCTCCGCAACATGATCACGGATGAGACGATTGAAAGGAATTTTAAGCTGGAGCAAATCGTCCAGGAAGTCTCCCTCCTAGAAAGACTCCTCGAATTTCTCTATCCAGAAGGGAAAGAATATCTCTTCCTCGACATCGGCAACCTCGAGCAAGTATTAGTTCCTTCAGCCATACTCGCGAATCAAGTCCACTACTTGAAAGAAGGAATTCAAGTTAAAGCAATGTTCTACGGCGACACGATTTTCGCAGTTGAATTGCCCCAGTTCCTCGAAATCATGGTCGTCAAGACAGAAGGAACCGACGCCGCCTCCAACTCTACCAAAAAAGCGGTGTTGGAAACGGGCGCTAAGATCGACGTTCCTCTTTTCATTGAAAGCGGCGACGTGATCAAAGTCGACACCCAGACCAACGACTACATACAGAGGGTATAATGAATATAGAGGAAGTCAAAGAGCTAATGGCCCGCCTGGAAGAGAGCAAGCTCTCAAAGCTCGTCCTCAAACGGGGCGATTTTGAGATCCAGCTCGAAAAAGAATCTGCCTATCTCCCTCTTCCAAAGCCCCGCGTCGTCCACGCTGAGCCTGAGTCAGCCTTCCACTCAGAAACGGCTCCTAAAGCAGAAAAAGGGGCTCGCACTGAGGCTCCTGGCACTCACGTGACCTCCCCAATGGTGGGCACTTTCTATGGATCGCCCGGACCCGATCATCCTCCCTTCGTAAAAGTAGGCGATAAAGTCTCCGTGGACACCGTTGTCTGCATCGTAGAGGCGATGAAGGTCATGAATGAAGTGAAAGCGGGATTGAGCGGCACTGTTGCAGAAGTGCTCGCCGAAACTGCCCAGCCGGTAGAGTTTGGAACCCGGCTTTTGCGGATTGTCTAATGAAAAAAGTATTGATCGCCAACCGCGGCGAGATCGCCGTACGCATCATCCGGGCCTGCCACGATCTAGGCCTCTCCACCGTCGCTGTTTACTCTGAAGCCGATGCCGAAGCGATGCACGTCCATCACGCCGATGAGGCGATTTGTATCGGAGAAGCCGCCTCTTCCAAATCCTACTTAAAAATCGCCAACCTCATTGCCGCTTGCGAAATCACTCACGCCGACGCGGTCCATCCGGGTTATGGCTTCCTCAGCGAAAACGCCAATTTCGCCTCGATCTGCGAAAGCTCTGGCCTCAATTTCATCGGCCCTCCTTCCCACGCCATCGCAGCCCTCGGCGACAAAGCCCGCGCGAAAGCGACTGCAAAGAGCGTTAAATGCCCCGTAATCCCAGGCTCAGATGGCATCGTCTCCGATATCGCTGCAGGCCTAAAAGAGGCGAGTAAATTTGGTTTTCCGATCTTCATTAAAGCGGTCGCCGGCGGCGGCGGCAAAGGGATCCGGATCGCCTATGATGAGGAAGATTTTGCCAAAAAATTCGTCGCTGCCCGCACCGAGGCGGAAGCGAGTTTTAATAACCCCGACGTCTATCTCGAGAAGATGATTGTCAACCCGCGCCACGTCGAAGTGCAGGTGATGGGGGATAAGCACGGCAATTACGTCCATTTGGGCGAAAGAGATTGTACGATCCAAAGACGGCGCCAAAAGCTGATTGAAGAATCGCCAAGCCCCAAAGTGAGCCACGATCTTCGCAAGAAGATGGGGGAGTGCGCGGTAAACATCGTCCGCGCTGCGAAATACCACTCTGTGGGAACCGTTGAGTTTCTCCTCGATGAGAAAGGGGACTTTTATTTCATGGAAGTCAATACCCGCATCCAAGTAGAGCACACAGTCACTGAAGAGCTCACTGGCATCGATCTCGTCCAACAGCAAATCAAAATCGCCCAAGGGGAAAAACTCCCTTACAAACAAAAAGAGATCACGTTCAGCGGCCACGTTTTTGAATTTCGAATCAATGCGGAAAATCCGCTCCACCAATTCGCCCCCTCTCCGGGCCAGCTCGAACATTTTATTCCCCCTGGCGGCCCTCACGTCCGCATTGATAGCGCCTGTTATAGCGGCTACCGGATTCCTCCCAACTATGATTCGATGATTGCGAAATTGATCGTGAAGGGAAAAACCCGCTTGGATGCGATCCGCAATGCAAAACGGGCTCTTCGAGAATTTCACGTCGCTGGAGTTCATACGACGATTCCCTTCCACCAGTATATGCTCGACGACAAGAAGTTCTTAAGCGATGACTACGCGATCACCTACATCGATACTCTCATTGCCGAAGGGTGCAACTTCACCAAGTAGACCTGAAATCTCCCATCTGTTACGCTTTGCTCTTTTTGGAGGGAGATGTATGCTTCGTTTTCTTCTTATTGGAATTCTTATGCTAACCTGCTCCGCCAATGCCCAAACCACTCCCTCATACGTAGGTACCCTAATGGATTCGGCTAAAATTACACCGCTCATCAACGAGCATGAAATCGCTGCGAAAATCAAAAAGACAGCCTCTCTCATCAGAACTTATTACGAGGACAAAGATCTCGTCATCGTGATGGTTCTCAAGGGAGCTCTTTGCTTGGTTGCCGATTTGATCCGAGAGATCGATCTTCCTCTCGATGTGGAAACTGTCAAATGCTCCAGTTATGGGGCCAACGGTTCTAAGCGGGGAGAGCTGCGCGTGATCGGCGCTGAGGATCTTCAAATTCGCAATCGAGATGTGTTGATTGTCGATGATATCTTTGATTCAGGCCACACGATGATGACTCTCATCGACACATTGAAAAAATTGCAGCCCCGTTCTTTAAAAACTTGCGTTCTTCTCTATAAAAAAGATGTCCCCAAAGTAGCCACTTACCGCCCCGACTATGTCCTTTTCGATATCGATAATCTCTTCGTCGTCGGCTATGGGCTCGACTTCAAGGAGCAGTATCGAGGCCTTTCGGGCATTTACGTTTTGGATGAGTCATGAAGGGGATCATTCTCGCTGGAGGAAGCGGCACCCGCCTATACCCAGCGACGATCGCTCTTTGCAAGCAGCTTCTCCCCATCTACGACAAGCCGATGATCTACTATCCGCTCTCCGTCCTAATGATGGCAGGCATCCGCGAAATTCTGATCATCTCGACGCCTGAAGATACGCCCCGTTTTGAAAAGCTCTTTGGAGATGGCTCCCATCTCGGCCTCAACTTTCAATACGCAGCGCAAAGCAAGCCCGCAGGCCTTGCCCAGGCCTTCATCATCGGAGAGCGCTTTATCGATAATGAACCTGTATCGCTCATCCTCGGCGATAATATCTTTTACGGCCATGATCTTCCCGCTCTTTTGCAAGAAGGGGTCCAGCTCACCTCGGGCGGCCTGATTTTTGGCTACCAAGTCAAAGACCCAAAGGCCTACGGCGTTGTCCATTTCGATGAAGAGATGCGCGTCCTTGGCATCGAAGAAAAACCCGCCCAGCCCAAATCGCCCTACGCCGTTCCCGGCCTTTATTTCTACGGCCCCGATGTCGTCGATATCGCGAAAACGATCAAGCCCTCCAAGCGAGGCGAATTAGAGATCACCGATGTCCATAACGCCTATCTCAAGCAAAACCGCCTCACCGTGCGCCTTTTGGGCCGCGGCCATGCATGGCTTGATACCGGCACATTCGACGCCTTCCATAAAGCGTCGAGTTTTGTGCAGGCGATTCAAGAGCGGCAGGGAATTAAGATCGCATGTATTGAGGAAATCGCCTTCCAGATGGGCTATATCGATGGCGAACAGCTCTTAAAGCTGGCGAGTCGATATTCTAAGAACGAATACGGGGAGTATTTGCGCCAGATTGCCCAAAACGATCGGCGAGTCGAGTTAAAAATTTTCTGAAGATTTTGTTTCACGGTAGTGCTTGTCGATCCCTGCTGCGATTTCATCGGGATCGTCGGAGAGGCGGATGAGGTCGAGGTCTTGCGGCTTGATATTTTTATGTTTCTCCAAAACGGTTGTTTTGAGCCAATCAAGCAGTCCTTTCCAATATTCTTTGCCTACGAGGTAGATGGGGAAGTGGTTGATTTTTTCTGTCTGGATGAGAGTGAGCGCCTCGAAGAACTCATCGAGGGTCCCGAAGCCGCCGGGGAAGACGACAAAGGCTTTAGCGTAGCGAACAAACATGACTTTGCGAACAAAAAAGTAGCGGAAATTCAGGGTGTAATCATGGTCGAGGTAAGCATTCGGCTCTTCGGCATTGTGAAGCTTAATGCAAAGACCACATGATTTGCCTTTGGCTTGTTGAGCGCCTTTATTCGCGCATTCCATAATGCCGGAGCTTCCCCCAGTGATGATACCGAACCCTTTTTGTGCAATTTTTGCAGATGTCTTCTCTGCGAGGTCGTAGTATTTTCGATCTGTGGGATTCGCATTCGTAGAGCCGAAAATGGCAACTGATGGGCCGAGAGAAGTCAGCATCTCAAACCCTTCGACCAATTCAGACATGATCCGGAAAACGCGCCAGGAGTTGGCTGCGTGAGTGATATTGATTTTCATTTCCTCGGCGAAGGGATCTTTCTTCATTAGAAGAATCCTTTGGAGAGTTTATTCCGAACTTTTCTTCTCAGGGCCACTTGGGCGGTTCTCCCGTAGGCCACTTCGTGCAAGTTTTCAATCGCCATGAATGCGCAGGGATCTTCGCGCAAGACGATCTCTTTGAGCTCTGACAGGTCGAGACGCTCGACGATGATGAATAAAATATCTCGATCCTCTCCAGAATAGCCCCCTTTGCCCTTGATGAAGGTCAACCCGAGGCCAAGCTCATGTGTGATGATCCGGCTCAACTGATCGGGTTTGGAGCACATGATGAGCACTGACTTCAACTCCTCTAGACCTGCGATCACAAGATCCATCATCTTGAAGGCGACGATGTACGTCATGAGCGATCTCAGAGCGCTGTGCCAATCGTCGAAAATGAAGCCATAAGCTCCGAAAATGAAGATGTTGATGAAGAAGATCACCTGTCCTACGGTGTATCCTTTTTTCCGGTTGATCAAAATCGCCAAAATTTCAGTTCCGTCGGTGCAGCCGCCGTTTCTGATGATCAGCCCGGCGCCAGCGCCGAGCATAGCGCCGCCTATGACAATCGCCTCTAATGGATCTGCGGCAAAGCCTGGCAATACCTCTAGCACCGAGAGGAAAAAGGCAAACAACAACGTTGCCACCAACATGTAGACGACAAACGATCTACGAATGTATCTATAGGCGAGGTAGAGAAACGGCAGATTCAAGATGATCAAGAAGAAAGAGAGGTAATAGCCGTGGAATAACCGCGTCAGAATCAGGGAAACGCCGATGACGCCGCCGTCGATTAATTCATTGGGAATGAGGAAAATGCGGATGGCCATCGCAGCGAAAAATGCGCCGACGGTGATACCCACATAGTGAACCGCATAAGAGAGGAGTTTTTGAGATAATGACATGGATGCAGGCATAATCGGAATGATAGCTGCACATCATTTTTTTAACGAATAAAAAATCTAGGAGCTCAGTTCCGTTTTTTCTTTCAACATCCGAGCTTCGCTTCGGATCTCGGCTAGAGAAAATGTTGTTTCGGATGTTTGCCACTGTTCATTTTTCTCTACGACTCGAAACACGAGGCCATCCCCTTGGAGTTCCTTGCTTGCTTTTAAATCGAGGCTGAATTCAACGGAGTACGAATTGTCTTTGAGCTGTTCTGTGTTTTGCGCGAAGTTGGGACGTTGCTTGATTATGTGGGCGATGAGATCTTTTAGGGAATAGCGCAATGAAGAGCCTTTGGTGAAGGATTCATTTTCATCTTTCCTAAAACACTTTTTTAGAGCGCTGAAGAAAGGGGTTTCTTCAGGTACCAGTACTTTAACACTGTAGCTCGACCGTATGATTTTCCCCCCGGACGGTTTTGTGACTAGATCGAGCGAAGGGAGCCCTTTCTTTAAAATGGCTTTTATTCTTTTCTCAATCAACCGAATCTGCTCATCGCTAATCCGTGCGAGTGTACTGCTTATATTCAGATTAGCAAAAGGGGTTGGGTCCAAAGCAGACGATAGCGCAGTCATATGATACTTCCTTTTACAAACGTAGAGGGGGGGATTTATTTTAAAAACTATGCGGGAGACGGAGCCTCCTCGCGGCGAACCAAGACGGTTCGTCCTTTCGTAAAACTACGCGGGAGACGGGGCTCGAACCCGCAACTTCTGCCGTGACAGGGCAGTGCTCTAACCAATTGAACTACTCCCGCGAGAGAGATGTCCATTTAAGATCTATGGGCGCAAAAGGACTCGAACCTATGACCACCTGTGTGTAAGACAGGCGCTCTACCAACTGAGCTATACGCCCTTCGTAAATGAAGAGCCATGATACCTTTAAGTTTAGATTTTCCTCAAGAAAAACCCAAAAAAATGATATAAAAATGGCTATGAACGATCTCGTCGAATTGATCCAAATTAGTCCCACGATTCTCCTAGACATCCGCTACGCTTCTGCAAATAACTTTACAGGGCGCCCCGTCTACCCCTCGGATCGCTGCTTCCTACTCCGGAAAACAGCCAAAAGGCTCCATCGGGTCCAGCAGTCCTTGCAGCGCTTGGGGAAGGGATTAAAGGTCTACGACGGCTACCGGCCTCAGCATGTGCAAAAGATCTTTTGGCAAATCATGCCAGATCCTCATTTTGTCGCCGATCCAGCAATTGGCTCAAAACATAGCAGGGGAGCCGCTGTCGATTTGACCTTGGTCGATGCAAAGGGGATCGATCTGCCGATGCCGAGCGTGTTTGATGACTTTAGCGAAAAGGCCTCCTATAGCTATCGAGGGGGGAGCCAAGAGTCTTTGAGAAATCGGGACTTTCTAAAACAGGCAATGATGGCCGAAGGGTTTATTCCATATGAAAAAGAATGGTGGCATTTTGATGATCCTGAGTGGGCAAAATATCCGCTTCTTGATCTTCGCATCGATGACCTTGGCTAGCTGCGGACCTGCAACGCTATCCGATGTCCGTTACGAGGGGGAGGCGCAGACAAAGAAACTGGCGGCTGAACTCAGAATGATTGAGGGCAAAGAGGATTTGCAAAGGGCGAGCCCTAAATTAAAGAAAAGATTCAATAAGATTGCAGAATTGCTCGTGCTGGCGAGGAAATTTCCCAAAGAAGAGATGGAACCCTCTTTTGCAAGCGAGCAGCTCTTCGCAGAGCTTGCCCGCCTTTATGAAATCCCCGGCTGCAAAGAACTTATCGAGAACGCTCAGGTTGATGCTGTGCAGCGATGTCGCTAAGATCTTTTTCAGTGAGCGATTGATGTTTCTTTAAAGTTGCCGCACAGGTGAGCTCTGCGATATGGATGGGAGCCGCTACGACGTATCCCTGATCAGCTAGGGCCACATCGCTCGCTGGATCTTCATCGACCGAACCCCACGCGCCTCCGAGCCAGTAATAGGGGGCTCCTTCGGGGTGGATGCGTCGATCTGGAGCTTCTCTCCAGTAACTTTTTCCCTGTTTTGCCATCCGGAACCCTTTGGTCCCATTCTTGCAATTGAGAGGGAAGGTGACATTCAATAGCGTCCCTGCGGGGAGGGGATTTTTGAGGAAGTGTCGGATGATGGGGACGATGAAGGGCTTGGTGGCGGCCACTGGAGGAGTTTCCATGTCGCAGAAAGAAAATGCGATGCCGGGAATCCCCTTGAGGGTTCCTTCGATCACTCCGCCGACAGTGCCGCTGTAAAGGACCGTGCGGCCTGCATTAGAGCCGCTATTGACGCCTGATATGATCATGTCGGGCTTTCTATCCAAGAGGCCGGAAAGGGCGATTTTAACGCAATCGGCGGGGGTCCCAGTCAACGTCCAGGCGGGGGTATTCCCCTCCCACTCGACCGTATGGATGTGTAAAGGTTTTTTCCAAGTGATCGACAAGCCGCAGCCCGACTTTTCTGTTTGGGGGGCGACGATGGCTACGTCAAAGAACTCACGGACGGATTGCCATAGGTGCTTGATCCCTGGCGCATGGATCCCGTCGTCATTTGTAATTAGTAAAAAGGGTTTCATGATTTCCTTTTAGGGTTCTAAAGACAAGTGTAGCTTTTTTCGCATTAAGAGGGAAACTCCTTGAATGGCTAGGATGCTAAGAGCAAACCCGGCGACTAAGGAGGGGACCCCTAGGCTATAGTGGCTATCGAAGTAGGGCCAGATGGCGGCGGTGAGGCCTCCGACTAAAATCCCAGCGAAAGCGCCATACTTGTTGATGCTTTTTAAATATAAAGAGAGGAGGAGTAAGGGGCCGAAAGAGGCGCCCAAGCCCGACCAAGAGTAGAGGACGAGTTTATAAATGGAGGAGATTTTAAAAAAAGCAATGACAAAGCCGACAAACGCGATGAGCACCACACTTGCGCGCGATACGATGAGGAGCTCTTGGGCGGTAGCTGTCTTGCGGAAGAGCCTTTTGTAAAAGTCTTCTGAGAGGTTCGAGGCGACGACTAAAATCTGCGCCGCCATCACATTGGTCGTCGCGGCCAAAATAGCGCACAGAACAAGGCCTGCGAAGAAGGGGGAGAGGTTCGATTTAACGATGTTGAGGATGACCTGTTCTGGATCTTTTAGCCCCTCTGGGAACACAAAGATGCCCAAGAGTCCCACAAGCGTTGCTGCAGCTAGCGCGATCGACTGCCAGCTGATCCCCACATATTTTGCCTTGTTCATGTCTTCGACTCTGCGGATCCCCATGAATTTCGTCAGGATATGAGGCTGTCCGAAATAGCCGAGCCCCCATCCTGCAGCGGTCATAAAAATCCCCCAAAATGTCCCAACTGAAAAGTCTGGGAATAAAGAACTGGAAAGGTGCTTTGCCTTCACCGCGTCCATGACAGGGGTAATCCCGCCAAACTGGAGCAACAAGTATACGGGGATGAAAACGATCACTCCGAGTAGGAAAAAGCCTTGGAAGAGATCGATCCAAGCAATGGTTCGATATCCCCCCATGAAGACATAGGCGACGACGATGAAAAGGCCCATCAAGATGCCGACGGTGTAGTTCAAATTGAAAAGCGACTCGACTAAAATTCCGAGCCCAACGATTCCTGAAGAGATGTAAAAGGTGAAAAACAAAACCGACATCACGGCGGAGACGAGCCGGATCCTTCCAGATGTGTCGGAAAAACGGGATTCAAAATAGCCGCTCAAGGTCAAACTCTGCAGTTGCTCGCTTGCGATCCGGATTTTGGGGGCGACGAACTGCCAGTTTAAAAACATGAAGAGGGTGAGGCCGACGGCTGCCCAGGCGGAGAAAAGTCCCGTGGTAAAAATAAGGGCCGGGTAGCCGAGGAATAGCCAGCTACTCATATCGCTTGCATGCGCGGAGAGCGCAGTCAGCCAAAAATTCAACGAGCGATTGCCGAGGAGGAAGTCTTGATCTGATTTTTGCTTCCTATAAGAAAGGGTCGCGACCAAAATCAAAACTGCAAAGTATCCTAGAAACGTAGTCAGCTCAAGAGCTGCATAAGCTAAATCCATAACCGGCTACGATACACCCTTACAACCAATATTTTCAAGGAGTTGCTGCCTTTGTGGAGCCATACAGCAGACCAGCCCGCGCCAGATTGCTTCTGGCATGAGGGAAGTGCTCTTCCATCTCTTTGATCATTTGATCTACTGTCTTCCGTTTTGAGTTTTGTCCAACGGGGCACTGGCAGCTGATCCGGGCAAAGCCATAATGCTTGGCAAATTCGCGGATCGACGCCTCGTCGATATAGATCAAGGGGCGGATGATCGTCACGCCATAATCGAACATCTCTACCTTGGGTAGATTGGCGGCGAACTCTCCCTTGTGGAGCAAGTTCAGCAAAAGAGTCTGCGCGCTATCGTCCCGATGATGGCCAAACGCCACCACTTTTGCGCCCACTTCCTTAGCGGCCTCAAAAATGAGCTTTCTTCGCTCTCTCGAACAGCGATAGCACTCTAGATCCTCTCGCTTTTGCGTGGAAGAACGGATGATGAAATTGACCCCGAGTTCGCGGCAAATGGCCCCTAAAAAGCTCGCATCGACCCCGGCTCCGCAGGAAAATTCTCCGTCGACATGCACGGCATGGATCTCAAAATGGGGGAATCCGCGACCCCTCACGGCGTGGAGTAAAAAGAGCAGGGCGAGCGAGTCTTTCCCCCCGCTCAAAGCAACAGCAACCCTCTCTATCCCCTTGTCTAGCAAGGAGAAGTCAAAAAGGGCCTTTCGGAGCTTACTCTCAAGTTCCTTACCCAAAGCGGTCCATGGGGGGAGGGCTAGGGGGATTGGGTTATGCATTCAAATGTTCTCTAGACTTTTTTGACTTTCCCATGATAGAATAGAAGGCATTAAAACTAAACAGAATGCACAGATGAAAAAGACCGGACGAAATGATTTTTGCCCCTGTGGTTCGGGGAAAAAGTTCAAAAAGTGCTGTGAGAGCAAGATGATCGGCGGACGCTTTATGGCGACCCGCATCGACCCTCAAAGCGCAGCTCCGATTCAGAAGACGGTAAACCTCTCTTCGCTCTTTCAGAGCCATCTGGCGTTGACGCCTAAAAAGCCTCTTCCGCCGGCACCTGTTGTTGAAGAACCCATTCCATCAAAAGAGATTATTTGCTAAGTTAGTTCCTTTTTATGCTGGCGTAGCTCAATTGGCAGAGCGCCCGACTTGTAATCGGATGGTTGAGGGTTCAATTCCTTTCGCCAGCAACCCATCTGGGGGTGTCGCATAGCGGCAATTGCAGGGGACTGTAAATCCCCCGACTTCGGTCTTCGTTGGTTCGAGTCCAATCGCCCCCAATCATCTCGTCGGTAAATTTCACCTATCAGCGCGCGGCCCGTATCAAACACATACTGTGCCGCGCGCTGATAGGCGAAATTTTCTCGACGATCTGATCGGGGGCCCCCGCCCCCAAGCTTAATATTGGGGTTGCATGTCAGAAGGATTACCGTCCGTAGTCAAAGACCAAGGGAACTCCCTTCACGTAGCTGCGGCAGTTAGGCAGGTTTTTTCGGAGCATTGGGCTGTCTTTATGGCGCTGGTTCTTCTTTTTTGGGACAGTTTTGAGGCGTTGTTATCGGCCGAGGGCGGCGATACGGGCGGAGGATGGGGAATCTCCAATCATAGTGGAGCCGTGACTGTGGTGAGAGGATGGGGTGATTTTGATGTAGATGTCTTGGCCGAGGTCGTTGAGGAAGCGAAGGAGACGCTCGAAAGAGAAGCTGCGGAGATAGCCGCGGAGAAGGAGCGAGACCTTGGGTTGGGCGATTTTGAGGACTTTGGCGACGCGGGCTTGGGTGAGCTTGCGCTTCTTGATGATTTTGGCAATTTCCCAAGCAAGTTGAGCTTTGGCGAGGGCTTCTTCCGGATTGGAAAGGCCAAGGTCAGCAAAGACATTGCCTGAGCTGATTTCGATGTCGTGGGTGTTTTTCTTTTTCATTCTATGTCCTTGATGAACGCTTTTGCTTCTGCTAAACGCTTTTTTACTAACTCTATCTCTTGGGGCGGGGTGGAGATGCCGCTCTTCGACTTCTTTTGGAAGGCGTGCAGCACTGCCACAAAGTCCCTAAATTCCACCGTATACACCACTCGATATGTTCCGCTCGAGTCATTTTCTATGATCTCTCGGACTTTGGCGCTGCCGAAGCCTTTAAGAGGCTTGGACGAGGCAGGGGCTCCGCCCGTTTGTACGCCCCATAGGGCATAACCCACGGATTCCTGCACTCTTTCAGGGAACTTTTTTAAGTCAGCTTTGCTGCGCCCAATCCAGATGACTTGCTTCACTTTGTCCGTGGTTTATCTGTTTGAGCCTCGATTATACCTATTTGGGTATATTATGGCAAGCGGGTCTATGGAATGCCATTACGCAAATTTTACGCACTTGAGCGCACAAAAGGGGATAAAAGCGGATAAGGGTGGATGAGCAGTATTTACTTTAACATATTGGTTTTGTTAATGTTATGTTGTCTATTTTAGTGTGGTTTGAGTATTTAAAGCCACTGTAAATCCCCCGACTTCGGTCTTCGTTGGTTCGAGTCCAATCGCCCCCAATCATCTTTCGGGCATATTTCCGCCATCGGCGCGGGGCCCGTACCAAACCAGTTTGGATGGTCGATAGTTTTGCCCAGTCAAAGTTCTGAATCCGTCCTCGCTCCCGATCGGAGTAAATGCGGCTATGTTGGTCTTGAGTTAGTAACCTCTGCCGAAGCCTCTACCTCTGCCGCCGCGGCCACCTCTCTCCCCGGCAGGCGTTTTAAGATGTGTCAGCGGTAGTCCCCAAGTTGCTCCTGGAGCCTGAAAACTCTGGGGGGGATTATTGGAGAATTGTTGCCATGGTTGCGGGAATCCCCCAGCGGCTGCAGGCGGGAACTGTTGGGAGGAATACTCTGGCTGCCATGGTTGTTGCCAGGAAGCGGCGGTCGATAGAGCGGTAGAATGGTCTTGTGGCTCTACAATGGTGGCAGAAAACGCTAGCTCTATGGCAGCTTTCATAGCTCCATCGGTCACATCGCCCTGCACCTCGTCGACGCCCCCCAAAAAACTGTTGAGTTTGTCCAAATACTCCGCTTGTCTCGCCCGCAGATATTCCTCGCGATTTTGTCCGGCGGGCACTAATTTTTGGCGATTCTCTTTGCCGAACGCTACGAGTTCTTGAGCTTGCGTCTGTAAAAAGTTGAGTATTTTGTTCAGGCACTGGGGCATTAATGTATGATGAAAATGTGTCAAATGGGCGGAAAATCTCTGAAATTCTGGCGATACAGGGTTATTGAATAATACCACCGGATACTCGATCTTTTTGGTTCGAGATGTCTGGGGTTGTTGAATCACAGAGTTGCTGCTTTGTTGGAGTGGCTCAATCTGAGGAAACGTTGGCGCTGCCTTGCCCTGAATTGTCTGGTTCAATGTAGACAACAATTGCTCGCATAGTGTTTCCAGACGTGAAATTCTTCTTGCGTCTTCATCTAATACTTTAAGCCGCAGGTCCAACACCGCTTGATTGAATGACCGCATAACGTCCAAATAGAAGCAGAACTGATCGTACAATGCTTGCGTATAGCCATGGGGGGCTTCTCCCGGTGCCGGGTTCTTTCGCAGAGGTGGCTTGGCTAGAGCCGAGCGCAGCTTCTCGATCTGATTCCAAATCAGGTCATTCGTCTCTTCCAGGCGGTAAACCATGATCAGTTGAGTGTCGTGCAAATGCTGTTTGATCTCTTGGATAGGACCGCAGGCGCGCACAGAGTCCCAAATTGCTCGAACGACTTCAGGCGGATGAACCAGGGGGCGTGCTACCTCCTCGTCTCTTCTCGTCACAAATGGGGTTATCTGAAGGCCTTCCCCACCATCATCTTGATGCATCCACTCGTCGGGATTATCGAGACCTCTAGGCTCTTCCATGTTCTCTGGAACGATGAGAATGGATGGCTCTTCTTGGAAAGAAACACTCTTTTTAGGGTTTGACGCCGGAGCGCTCTCGTGTGTAGGTTCCCTTCGAAACGCAGCCCGCTCTTTCAAGAGCATTTCATGTGTGCCGGTCAATTCAAAATCTGGGTCCGTTGATGGCTCCGCAGAAGAAGAAAATCCAGCCGCCCTAGTAGCTGCAGCTTGCACAACAGAAGCGGTAGACTGAAGCGGAGTAGGTGGGGTTATGTTCGCATCGAAATAGGGGGAATTCGATGTGGATAGCATTGCCCTTTGTCTGCTAGTGGATCTCCATTCGTCCGGAATAGGCAGCTCTACGATAGGTGAGTGCGAGGATGTAGTGGGAGGTGGAGGGGTAAAAGAAATGGGGGCCGTTTTTGTCTCCGAATCGAAGGCTCTTGAGCCTTGTCTGCCCGCGAGTGATGGGCTGTTAGTAGATCTCGGCGGCAAGGTCATGAGCACTTCAACCGCTCTGGTAGGCGCAATCTGATTAGATAAATTTGAAGGGGCAGGCGGGGGGAAATCAGATGAAGTTACGATCTTTTGTGCGCCAGGAATAAATACAGTACTCTTCTTAGCTACCGCTGCGAAATTAAACGACTTTCCCACGCCAGATGATGCTGTCATATAAAACCTTATTTTTAGATAATCAGAGCGAGTAATTATAATAAAAAACAAAGCAAAATGCACGCGGATTTAGGAATATATCCTATAAAATATTCCGCTATATATCAGCCTAAGCAGGCAAATCCAAGAAGGGGGGCTGTAAGCAAGCTTTTAGGAACACTCTCTAGAGCCACTCGATTACTTTTGCTTGTGCCGGAGGGGAGTAGAGAAGCCCTAAATGACCGGCATTTGTTTTGAACTGTCTAGGGAGAAGAGCCGGGTCTTGTTCAAAGACATCCCATTCTCCTGTAATTTCATAGATATAGTCGACTGAGTGCCACGCAGGGGCGGGGCAGCCAATGCAAATGACCTTTCCTATTTCTTCTCGCTTAAGTGCTCGATCATGGAGAAAAGAAAAAGTTCCTCCCTTGTCAAAATGCCAAGAATCTTGCGCCAGGGCCATGTAACGCGCTAGGGCAGCTCCTCTCGAATGACCCACGAGATCTATTTGGATATTTTCTTTGCCCCACTTTTTATATTGTCCTTGAATTTCTGCGATTTTCTCATTGACCCGTTTCCGATCTTCTTCTGAAAAAGAACCGCTTGGGAGATTGAGAGTGTAGACAGGGCCGAGATTCGCTCCCTTTAATTTCTTAGCAAAAAAGATCCAGGCGCTTTGATTGTGGAAGTTTCCATGAAGCAGCAAAATAGGCCGTTTCTCCGCTTCTTCCTTCGTGATGTTCTTTGGGTTGAGGTGATAGAAATTAAAATGGCGTTTCCAGCCCAGGGGCAAGAGGAGAGCGGCTTTAAGAGCCTGCAACGGTTCGGTCAAAAAGGTTCCCGCAACCATGGCAGTGGTGGACCACCCATGCTTAAATAGAAACTCTACCAAGGCAGAGATTACCCGAAGGTATACAGCTGAGATCTTTTGTAAAAGAGAGCAGCACGTTCTATAGACCTTGAAAATTGCCTGCGAAGGAAGAGTACAGACGGTTTGAGAAATAGATGGCATGATGGGCCGGGATTTATCGTTTTTAGAGAGCGAAAAATAACTAGATATCCTTAGGCAGACTGCGGCTTTAGCTTATTGCGGCTCTCGACAGCACCAGAACAGCTTGTCTAGACATTTTTGTATACGAGTCCGATCCTTACTGCGGAATATCTGTGAATTTCGCTCGAGTTCTGCGCTCTGGTGATTAAGAGGGCCCAGGTCTTCGCCGGCTTGCATTGCTGCATTAATTAGATTTATCGCAGCTTCACGCTGCTTCGTTTGAATATCCTTTAGGAGAGCGACTGCTTTTTGTCGATCGCCATCCTGCAGCGTCTCGCTCTTGGCATAAGCGGCGAGGTGTCGGAGTCCAAATAAGAAGCATTCATTTACTTTATCTGCGATGGGCTTTAGTGCACGGGTCTCTTTGGAGGCCTCTAACAAGTGGTAGAGTGTTTTCGTTGGTTCTGGCTCAATCGGCACGCTCTTAGAGATATAGGTTTGCTGGCGATCCAATTCTGAAATTATGCAGTCTTGCAATTTTTTGCAATCAGCGGGCGCCAATGGTTGGATGCTTGTAGTGATTAGCGCGGATATTGCCTGCCATCGCTCGTCAAATGCTGTATAGCTGTTGTTAATGGCGGCTATCTGTTTGCCAATATACGGCGACAAGACGGAAGGCGATTCTTGTGAATACAATAAGCGAACCTTAGAAACTGTTGACAAGACGCCCTCCATTTTTAGAAGAGCGGCAGTTTATTCCAGAGAAGAGTAAAGGCGCAAGCAAAATGAAAAGGTATGCATTGCATTTCCGGTCCCTGGGCGCTAGAGGGCATTCCGCGCGCTATCAAAAATTCATTTTAGCTGACGAAAATCTCCGGCTCGCCCGACAATCTTGAGTTTTCACCTCGGGAGATTACAATGAAACAACTCGTTCTCATTCTAGCCGCGATGCCTTTTTTTGCCGCTTATGCTGACTCGGACGTCCCTCCACAAGATGTGGTGGAGCCAAAACTGGTCGAGCAGTCTCAGACTGGACCGCAGGAAGTAACGCGGAAAGAAATCGATCCACATACCCTCATCCACAAGGCCATTTTAGAAAATTCGCCTGAAACCATTCGATTTCTGCTGGGTCAAGGAGTCGATGTCGACTATGCAGATAAAAATGGGATGTCCCCTTTGACCGTCGCCATTTTAAGCCGCTGCAACTACGCAACGGAAAATTTGTTGGACCGCGGAGCGAATGTAACCGCTCAGTGGAATGGCATGAGTTTACTCCAGCTCGCTTTCTTCATGAATGACTTGGATGCCATGAATCAACTGATCCGGCATGGCGTTGGCCTCAATGGCGATGGCGGCAATGGCTGGTCTGTTTTATCTCAGGTCATTCAAAAGGGGCGCACCCGTCCTGAATTGATCGAAGTGGCAAAAAACATGATTCATCAAGGGGCCAAGGTGGGATCTGCCGAGATCTATTCAGCGATCATCAGTGGAGAGAAGGCTGATATCCCCCTGGTGGAATTGATGATCCAGAAGGGCGTGGATGTAAATGCGGATGAATTCGGGGTGGTATTAGTCGTAGAATCGGTGAGAATGTGGAATGCCAATGTGATTCAGTTGCTCGTCAACTCAGGCGCCAATCTAAACAAAGTAGCGAAAAGAGGCGCTGAAACAACAGCTCTAACCGTTGCGATTACTTCTGGTCTGCTAGAGAGGGTCAAATTTTTGGTGGAACTCGGTGCAGATGTGAACCAAAAGATCCACTCTCCCGGCTCAAAGGTTGAAGTTTCCCCCGTGCAATATGCCTTGGAAAAACGACAACCTGAAATTGTCCAATATCTCTTGCAGCATGGAGCGAAAAGCTAGTACTCTGATCTCTTTGTTTGTCGGGGGATTATGGGTTTATCATCTGAAAAGCTGCATCCGCGAGTGGGAGTCGGAGTGTGTGTGGAGAGGGGCGGCAAGGTGCTTCTCGGCTTGAGGAAAGGCTCTTGCGGCGCAGCTACCTGGGCTTTTCCGGGCGGGCATTTGGAATTTGCCGAAGGCGTGGAAGCGTGCGCTAAAAGAGAGCTTTTAGAAGAGACCGGCCTGAGAGTCACCTCTTGCACTCTTGGCCCGTGGTTCGAAAACATGATGGAGAAAAAGCATTACATCACTTTGCTCGTGATGGTGGATCAGTTTGAGGGAGAGGTAAAGCTGCTGGAGCCAGATAAATGCGAAAGTTGGCAGTGGTTTTCTTTAGATGCATTGCCCCAACCTCTTTTCCCAACATTGGTTTCTCAACTCGCGTTTTTGCGGAATAGAGTACTAGTCACCTAGCATTTGGGCGGCCAGCTCGCTCGCTAGCTTGCCGTCGACTGCGCTATTGAGCTTTTTGACGCTCTTCATCACCAGTCCGAGTTCTCTTTTTGTCTTAGCGCCAGATTCATGAATGGCTTGCGCGACGAGTTTCTTGGTCTCTTCAAGAGAGGGGGCTTTGGGCAAGAATTCTTGGATGATGATCAGTTCGCTTTTCAATCTATCAGAGATGTCGGTACGGTTAGCGCCTAGAGCTTGCTCTAGAGCCTCTTCGAGGTTGCCGAAGTAGGTTTTGAAGAGCTTGATCACTTCTGGGTCGGGAAGGGCTGCCCGAGCGTCGACTGCTAGTACTTTTGATTTGAGCATGCGCAAGACATCGAGTCTCAGCTGATCTCGGCTTCTCATCGCGTCTTTTATGCCCTGATTGATTTGTTCGATAATAGTCATATGGCTTCCTTTCAGCTATTTTTATAGCTTAAGCCAGTCGGCCGTTTTCCCCAACCAAAAGTTCTTGGGAACCCATTGCCTTCGAAAGGCGACTTTGCATCTGCTAAGTTTTTTATTTCGTTGAATGAAACAATCGAAAAGATAAAACTCGCTGGGCGCATTTTTTCAACAATCATGGAGTTTTTATGTCTTCCAATTCCAATATTTTCCCTGGTTTCCCTTCTTTACCCAAGGGATCGGCACATTGGGTAAATCCTAAAGTAGATCGCGCCTTCGGTGGGTACAAAAAGGGAGACGACCTCATTGGCGCCATTTCTGGCAATAAAAAATCAGCTGATGGTTATGAAAAAATAGAAGTGTGCAAGGGGCATGCACAAGTCATTTGGAAAGGTGGAGTGGAGGTAAGAGAGAGGCCCTCTTTAACCGGCAGGGTGATCATTTCCTATCAAGATAAAAAAGTTTTCGAAGTGGCAGGAACTGTTACGAATGCGGCGGGTTGCTGGGTTGTTGCGCGTGTTCATGTTGCTGATCAATCTAAATACGATGCCTTTTGGGCATTTGTCCGTCGCAATCACAAGGACGAACAGTATTTGCAATATGTAGAGCCTTTAATCATATGCCCCTGTTGTGATGGATCTTTTAACTAACTCGTTAGTTGTGGGGCTAACAGGGAGGCTTGGTCAGGAGTTTGACTCTGCAAAATAGTTCGAGACTATTGGACGCTTGACAAGAGTCGTCTGATTCTAGAAACTTGAGTCCTTTTAAAAGTGGGTTTTTATGATGCGAATCGTTGTTTTGCTTTCAGTGCTTTGTTCCTCTCTTTTTGGCGATTATGCCGCCAAGGACTATTCCAGTTTGATCGGGATGCCGGGATTTAGCGACAACCTCCTGCAAATACACTTCAAGCTCTATCAGGGCTATGTCAAAAACGCCAATGATCTGTTGGCGAAGCTGCAGACGATGGATTCGGGTAGTTACGAATATGGCGCGCTGAAGAGAAGGTTCGGCTGGGAATTCGACGGGATGAGGCTCCACGAGCTTTACTTTGAGAATTTGGGAGGGAAAAATCCCATCGATCCAAAGAGTCCCTTATATCTGGCGATTGTTTCTCAATTTGGCAGCTTTGAAAAGTGGAAAAAGGACTTTATTGCCACGGGGACGATCCGTGGGATTGGCTGGGCGCTTCTCTATCTAGACCCGCAGGAGGGGAAATTGATCGATGTTTGGATCAATGAGCACGATACGGGCCATCTCGCCCAGGGCCGCCCCATCTTGATCATGGATGTGTTTGAACATGCCTACATGCCCCAATATGGGTTGGACAAGGCCAAATACATCGACGCCTTTTTCAGCAATATCAACTGGGATGTTGTGACAAAAAGGTACCAGCGATGAAAAAACACTTTGCCTTTTGGTTCTTAGCTCTCTTTTTGGTCAGCGCCTCTACTGCGGAAAATGTCAATCGGATCGGGGCCAATGGTCTGATCTTTATCACCGACTTTGAAAAGCCCCGGCTGAAAGAGGGGGAAATGGCGGTATTTCCTTATTCCGACGAGGCGACCATTCTGCTGGAGCAGGCGAAGAAAATCAAAGAAAGCCGAGGAAGAGGATTTCGTTTGGCGATCGATTGTTTTTGTGGAGATGGCAAATCGAGTCTTCCCATGGCATCTCATGGAATTGCCGAGAGAGTTTTAGGAGGCGATATCAACCCCAGAGCCATTCAATTTGCCCAGGAAAATGCGCGGCTGAATCATTTAGATGCGAATTGTCATTTTTGCATTCGCGATGTCGTAAAAGATCCGCTTTTGCATTCCGACGCTCCAGGAGACACTTTGTGGTTTGGGAACGCTCCTTGCGCGATCAAAATGAAAGGCGCCCGTTTAGAGGTGATGAGAGATGGAGGCGAAAATGGTTTAGCGCTAGCTAAGATCTTTGTCGCAAAAGCTCTTGAAGCTTCGGAGAGCGGGGATGTCATTTTGGGCTTTGGCTACTCTCGCATCCGCAACGATGGGACGATTGAAATGGAAGAAGAATTTCAAAAAATGCTTCAGCCCTATGGCGGCCGCCTCGAGATGGTGTTGTTGGACTGCAAGCTGTGGCGAGGGTTTAACGGGAAAAAAGAGCAAGACAACCCCATGCCGATCACGGAAGAGACGTTTGCCGTCAAAGCAAACCCTTCCAATGAAGGGGAGCTCTTTGCGTATAAAAATGGCGCTCGGCTCCATATCCAATCTGGATATAACAGATTGGGCTGCTACTGCTACATCATACACAGGTAGTTGGGGTTTTTAGAGCCAAATGGTTCTTTGATTTCGCCTCGGTTTGTGGTAAAATGCCTCCCCTATGTCCTCCCAGGCGAATGCAGTTAACCTATCAAACTCAAGTAGCGAATACTTAGGCCCTTATCTTCCTAGGGGGATGAATCGCGTCGTGTTTGACTATGACGACAAGCAGGCCCCAGCCCCGGGATATATTCCACCTCTGCTGCTTAAAGAGAGGGTGAGATATTGTCCCGAGGTGACTCAGGAATTACTTACAAGGCTGCAGGATGATTTAAAAAATCATTTTGAATACCGCATTCAGGTTCTTTTCCAGCAGATGCTTCTCGTGTATAAAACGGGTGTTGTTTTCGAGAACTATGCAAAAGCCGACTGCCAAATTGGAGAGGGGGCTTCGGAAGGGGATCGCCACTATGTGGCAGCTCATAGCAGCACCCTTCCCACTCTGAGAGTGGGATCCCCTGGAGGTCCCTCTATCTCCTTTGGATGGGGCACTTTTTTCTATCGCACTTGGAATGCGACGATTTATCTTCCCGAAGTGGTTAATCAGGCAGATAGCGCAATCGATCGATCGACAATGACAGACGAAAAAGAGTCCATCCGAGATTTTACAACAGCTCTTTTAAACAGTGTATCTCAAGGGAAGAAAACGCCAGGCGAGGGGTTGTCTGACTTTGTAAAAACGGCGCTCCGCCCAGTCCGCTATCTGTATGAACATGCAGAAAATGAGGAGCGGCGCCTCATTTTTAATACCTATCTGGAGATCGGGGAATTTTACCGGGACAAATTAGAGACTGGTTTTCTCATCCAAAAGCTCTGTTTTGCAGATGAGAAAACCCGGGCGACCGAAGAGTTTTATCTCAAAGTGCAGGCCCCTATGCGCAAGCTCCTCAAAGACGAGCTGAAAGCGCCCTCATTCCTGCCGTCAGAGATTCCAGCGAATGAGATTGACTGGACCCATTTAAGAAATAAACTATGGGCAAAAGTGGAGGCCCAAGCTCTCCACCTGAAAGATACGGGCGCGCAGTATAAACAACTCTGTTTCCATATACCGGAGATCCAAGCGATCGCTTTTGCACTGCTTCAGTTTCTCTTTTTGGGCGACACTTCGAAGAAAATCGGTGGTCTCATCTCTCAACAACTGGCTGAAGGGTCCACACTTTATGAGCAAATGCGCAAGGAAATCCAGGATAAATACAAGGTTGCATCTCCTCAGAATTTACCTGCGATTGCCATGCATCTGCTGACCGCTTTTTGCGATGAGTTTTTACGTAAAAAGGAAAGTTTGGCGGCCCCGGAGGAGAAAAAGGGAGATAGTCCAGAGAGGAAAGAAGATCTGCCAGCTGCTCCGAAAGCCTCGCCGGCAAAGCCGTTTGTCGTTCGGACAGAAATTGAGAACACAATCAAAAAGGAAAAATTCGGGCTGGTCGGTAAGGCTAAAGAGTATCAAGCGCTCTGCGCTCTTTCCAAAACAGTGCAAACCACGGCGCTAGAGTGTTTGGAGCTTCTCAAAGAATCTTCTTCTTTGTGTAAGGAACAACTCCGGCAGATTGTCCACATTAAAACATCGAAGACTGTGGAACGGAGGAACCTCTCAGACGTGGTTTCCCGCCTGTACCAGGCAGTTTTAAGCAAAATACGGGCAAAATGCAACGTCAAAGAACCAATGCAAATGCCATCCATTCTTCTCCATTTGCTGCTCCACTTCGAAACTCGCCCTAATCTCTAGAAGCAATTTTCGATCGCTTCCGCATATGTCATGCATGTGTGGGGAAAGAAAGCTTGGATTTCCCGATTTTTTACTGTGGATTCCACTTTCAAACTCTCCACCAGCGAGGCGGCTAACGAAAAATTGACCCTTGTCACGAGGTAAAGCCAGTAGGCGGAGAGGTGAGGCGTGAGGAGGGGAATCGTCCAAATCCATCGTCTTAAGTTTCTTTGATGCGCGTAGGCGAGCAGCATCTGTTTAAATGTCATGACATCGGGTCCTCCGATCTCAAAGGTTTTATTGAAAGCCAGAGGCTGATTGAGAACAGTCAGAAGATAGTAGAGGACATCATGAATGGCGATGGGTTGGCAGCGCGTATTGAGCCAGCGAGGGGCGATCATCAGAGGGAGCTTTTCGACCAAATCGCGGATAATTCTGAATGAAGAGCTCTCCTTGCCGATGATGATGCTCGCTCGAATGACGGTG